>JABUBK010000217.1_pt1 | contig 12878 bp, 18 predicted proteins | sample 7332671 | NCBI WGS metagenome assembly JABUBK01 (sample SAMN07256342, study PRJNA390944) | subsurface metagenome | isolation source: Methane hydrate marine sediment | place: Pacific Ocean: Eastern North Pacific, ODP site 1244 | collected 2002
AGGCCGATTATCGGCTGGAGTGCCTTCATTATCTCTTTAGTTATGTTACCCATAGAGTCAGTCATTCTATCCAGTATCTTCTCCATATCCTTGCGGCCACTCTCTAACTCGGTCAGCATACCCGGGGATCGGCCCAAAAAGGCTTTACCAGCCTTCACCCCTGCTAAACTCAAAGCTCGTTCAAAGTCACCGGATAAGAGGGCATCGAGGATAGCCTTCTGTATCTTAGGTTTGGCCTTCATAAAAGCCTTTTGAAATCTTTCGCTAAATTCATACGGAGCCTTTGCTGCTATATCTGTAATTTTATGCTCAAATAGAATGAAGTTGGCGGCTGTGGCTGCAATCTGTCGTTTAGTGTCCTGCTTATAACCCTCCCACCCTTTACTCGCATACTCTAGGGCTATTCTCTGGCCCCTTATCTGACCCTCCAGGTGACTTAAATCCTTAATTATCTTGGCAGGGACTATCTTCTTAATCGCTTCCCCAGTTTTTTCGGCTGCTTCTGCTACCCCTTCCAGTTCCTCGGGGATTATCTTTAACGACTCAAGAAGTTCCTTGATTTTATCCCAGGCATCACCCAGAAGATTCAATGTCCATTCAAAAGTTTTCTCTTTCCAGTCCTTCACCCAGGGGATAAGAGTGTCCTTTAGCCAGTTCCATATGTCACCCATTAGTTCAAGCCCCCACTCGAAAGCCTTAGTACCCCACTCTTTTATCCAGGGCCAGAGCTTGTCAGTCAGCCAATCCCAAGTCTCCCCTATCTTTATCAGTGACCAGTTGAAAAACATAGTAGCCCTCTCCTCAACCCACTGCATAATATCCTTGAACTTGTCCCAGACCGTGCCCCCTAGCTCAAGAAGCCAGTGAAAAGTCGTCTCGCTCCAGCTCCAGAGCATCGGGATAAGGGTATTAGTGAACCAGTCCCACATTTCCCCTGCCTTTTCCAGTGTCCAGGAGAATTTCTTTGTAAGCCAGTCTTTTGCATCGGCAAAAAAGCCGATAATCGCATCCCAAATTGGCCCCATCTTCTCCAGTGTCCAGGAGAATTTAGCTTTAATCCAGTCTTTGACCCCGCTAAAGAACTCCATAATAGTATCCCAAACTGCTCCTATTTTCTCCAGAGTCCAGGAAAACTTAGCCTTCAACCAGTCTTTGACGCTATCAAAAAAGCCAATTATTGTATCCCAAGCCTTTCCTATTTTTTCTAAAGTCCAGGAAAATTTGGCTACAAACCAATCTTTCGCATCGTTGAAAAACCTAACAACCGTATCCCAAACAGTTCCTATTTTTTCCAGTGTCCATTCCAGGGTTGCTTTTCCCCACTCTTTCAGGAAGGGGATCAGGGTCTCCTCGAACCATTCCCAGGCATTTTTAACTTTATCCAGATTCCAGTCCCATGCCTTAGTCAGCCAGTCCCAGATTCCTTGAAAAATTTCCTTTAGTTTCGGCCAAAGAGTATCAGTCAGCCAGTCCCATGCCTTCGGGACATTCTTTAAAGACCACTCCCAGGCTTTCCCTAACCAGTCCCATATAGCTTTAAAGATAGGCTCCAGTACCTCCCAGACCGCCTTCGTCTTCCCCTGTATATCCCCCCAGTTATAAGCCCAGGCTACCGCCAAAGCGCCCACTGCTAAGAGAATTAAGCCAAGAGGGGAGGCTATTAGGCCAGCAGTGCCCGCAATGATGAGGCCCGCTGCCTTGACAACTACCGCTACCTTAGCGAATAAGCCCAGTGCTCCTACGGCCCCGAGAGCTGCTGTCCCGAGTAGAACAATCTGCGCAATTAGCTTTTTCTGCTGCGGGGTGATGCTCTCCATCGCCCTGCGCCACTCCTTAACCTTGTCTATTATGATTACTACACTATTTCTAAAAACAGGAAGGAAGATCTCTCCTATCTCCCGGGTAAGACCCCCCAAAGCCCCCTTCATATCCTCTAGTCTATCCTTAAACTCTGCGGCTGCTTTCGCAGAAGAGGTATCAATGGTGATGCCTAACTCCTCAGCTTTGTTCATTAAGTCAGTTATTCCTGCGCTCCCTTCCTCCAAGAGAGGAATTAACATTGGCCCATATCTCATACCGAAGATCTCACCGGCGAGGGCGCTCTTTTCCGTCTCGTTAGTCATGGCTGAGATCTTATCCGCAGCCTCTTTTAAGACGTCAATAGTAGGCCGAAGGCTCCCATCCACATCTTTGACAGAGATCCCTAATCTCTCAAAACTGCGTTGTGCCTCGGCTAGTCCCTGGTCAGCATCCATCATCTTGGCTGATAGATACCTTAAAGAGCGCTCAACCGTGTCTAGGTCAGCACCGCTTATACGGGCAGCGTAGCCCAAAGCGCTCAATTCCTTAGCAGCTATGCCTGTCCGTATGCTCATCTTATGAATTTCATCTCCTGCAGAAACCAGAGCATAGACGCTACCCACGATAGCAGCCGACATCGCGAGGAATCCAATACGAGCTGTGCTGGAGATCTGACTAACACCCTGGCCAATCCGGTCAAAGTTCTTCTTCATACGATCAGTTGACTTCTTGACTGCGGACTCCATAGTCTTCAGCTCTTTGCCGAACTTAGCCTGGTTAGTCTCAATCTCCACGTATGCCTCCGCAATTTTCACCTTTAATCACCTCTCCTAGCTCTTAATTCTTTCCTTTTTTTGATTCTACGCATAACTATACGCATCCTACACCTATTACTGCAGTAACTCTGATCCTTCCTCCCTGCGGGGGTAAAGATCCGGGGACAGTCCCCGGCTTCGCATTCTCTGACTATTAAATCACCTTTAACCAAGTGCCAGAGCCAGAGATATAGAAGATTGCCGACTCTCCCTTTGATGACAGACTCAGGCTTCCCCTCAATTCTCTCAATCCCAAATTCTATTTTGCCCGGCTCAATCCAACCTATAGGTTCTCCTTTTAAAAATTGGTCAACCGCAGCCACCCACTTAGTTAAAAAGAGCTCCTTGACCTCATTTCTTAACTGTATAGCCTCATTGTATAGGCTAATGGGGACCCGATTGAAGTCTTTTATAAAGGACTTTTCCCTTACCTTAATGGTCTTGTCCAGAAGCCTAATTATCTGCTTTTTCCCTCTTAAATTCAAAATTGTCTCAAATTGCTTCATTTTACCTTCCTTTTGCCCGGCCTGAGGAGAAAGCCAAGACTCAAGCCGGGCCGAGGTGGTTCTTCCAGGAGAGTTAGGCCTAGAAGAACATGGAATGAAAGGATCTTGGGGCTTTTAGCAAAAGGGAGTGAGTACCATTACCCGGAGACCCTCTTGCATGGCGTTCCCCTACCTCCAACAGAAAGCCTCCCCGGATAATTCTAAATCTAAGGAACCGCCTATCCAGGTATTTAATTACCTGATAAGAGGCTTCCCCTAATCTCATAAGAACGGTTAAATTGCCGGGCCGGGAGGAGGAAATCTCGGAGAAGGTCTTGGATGTCCCTTTAACTCTGCGTTTATCACGCCTGCCAAGATTTTCAACGAACCATGAGAGACGTGGGATCCTGATGTCGTGGGCTTTTCAAAAACATTCTGGTTGGTTAGCTTATGCAATTCAAAGTATTGTGAGCGGTGCTTTTGCAGCTCCACATTGACATCGTTGGCCTTTCCTAGTAAAATCCCCAACTCCTGGGATAACCTTTCAACCTCCCGGGCTGTTTTCCTTTGCTCAACTAAATTTTTCTTGAGGATCCCCGCTTCTTTTTCTCTCTTTAAGTCCTCAATTGTTCCTTCGATCTCTTTAACCAAACCCGGGTAAATCTCTAGCTGAGAGCGTACCCTATCTCTCTGTCGTTCAATTTCTGTGATCCCCTTAGTATCTCGTTCATTTTCTAAGACCGCCTCAGCCTCAAGTTTGGCCCGCTTCTGGATTAACCTGGTTAGATCGGCCTTATCCCCCTCAAACTTTGTTTTTACTTCCCCTAACTTATGCTCGGCAAGGGCTATTTTATCGTCAATCTTCATCGTTACCCTCCTCGTCCTCTTCCTCAGTCCCAAAGAGTTGCGCGGCTAGACTGGGGAAAGGACCGTCCTGGTGTCCCTTGTTGATTTTCTCCACTGCTTCCTTTCCTTTCCCATCAAAATCAAAGGAAGGCCAGTAGCTAATCTGTTGCTTTTTGACCGTCTTTTTCCCAGGTACTTCTTTCCCGGGTAAATATCCATAGGATACTGCCACAAACTTCAGGAGCAAGTCCATAGCAGATTTCAAATCATCTGGAAAGTCGTCCTTATATTTATTTAAGTCTTCCAGGGCTCCTTTTAGCTTGTCCTTGACTTTCTGGGAAATATCCTTTTTCTCAAAATCTTCTTTCCCAAAAGTCTCATCGAAAACCTCATCCGAGAACTCCTCGATTAAGTCAGCTATTTCTTTCAATGCAATCACCTCCGCGCTCTTGATAATCATAAACTTCTTTCTCGTGGCCGCTTTGTCCACTAATGAAATTTCGTCTATTTCCATATCTCGTAACTTCCTGTTCATCTTATAATCATCTCCTAATAAGGTCCCTCAAACAATCCCTCGAAAGAAGGCCATTTGATCTCTCCTTTCTCTATGTCATAGCAACTGTCCAGTCTTTTGCTCTTCCCCGGCTCATTTTCCAGCTTCTCAAGCCTCTCCTTTACTTCCTCAAGGCATTTCTGTATTTCGCTTTTCTTTTCGAGGTCCTCGATCTTCTCCTTTATCTCTTTTATGAGTTCCTTAATTTCCCCCATGCTTCATCGCCTCTCTCGAACTAATCAGGCCATTCCTCATCAATTTTCTCTCTAAAGGGACCGGTACTTTTCAAACTAAATTTTGTCCACATTCTCTTGATCCTCCGATTAGCCCTGTCCACAACCTCCTTACAGAAATTGGTATCAATTATATGATCAGCCATTTTAGTCCTCCCCCACAATATATACTCGGCCTGGCCTTGACCGCACCTTCTCTATACATCCCGCACAGGCCATTGCCAAAGCTATAATTGCGTCTATTTTCCCACTTCCTGCTTTAGTCAGGCGCCAGCCCCGCTGGGTTTCCTTTGCTTTAGTATGTAAAGCCTCTCGCCTTAGCTCTTCGTCAGGATAAAGCTCCATATTCCCCTGGGTAATCAAATCGTAGAGTAATTGCCCCATTTTAACCAAGCGGTCGCTTGTTTGCGGATATTCCTCTGTGTGAATCCCCTGTTTTTTAAGGCTCATCCCGCTCCTATGAAATTGATAGGGATCAAAAAGCACATTATCCAAAATATATCCCTTCGCTAATTCCTCGACATAAGTCTCCACCGCCTCTAAATCAATGGGGTTTTTCTTTGTAGGCTTCCAAATCTTATAAGTAACCAACCGAACCTTGTTGTTATCTCTTGAAACCGACACACAGGAAGAATAATCTGATTTTACTCCTATGTCTATCCCTGTAGTTATATGGATTTCCTTTGAAGGTAGGCTCGGCTTTAATTTCTGATCAACGCAGGCATCCCAGGCAGTATCGCTAATAAACGCTTCTTCTCCGCTTGTCCACTCGTTGCAGTGCAGTCTCTTGTAGGTCCCCAGTCTCAGCCTCCCCTTCTGCTGCTTCAGATAGGCTTTTGTTTGCCAGGGCATCAAGTTTTTTCCACTCCAATAAAAGAAAAAAGTAGAGTCCTTCCCCTCGAGGCCTTTTTTATACAAAGAGTAGAGTAAATTGTCCTCATCCGTGTTATAGCCCGCATAGGTGACTATCAGGATCAGGGGATGCTTCCGAGTGGGAACGGTCGTTAGTTCCTCCCAAAATCTTCTCATTGACTCATATTCATACAAATGTAATTCATCAAATATAACCAGGTTAGGATTAAGGCCAGCAGCCGATACCTCGGTAGGCAGGCACCGCAAGACTGACCCTTTGTGTGGCAATTCTACGCTATCACTGGTGATCTTACACCTAGCAAGCATCTGGGGATTCATTCTGATTGCCTTCACCAGCTTCGAGAATATAATCCAACTAGCTTGATCCTTGTCTCTGGCAGCCAGATAAACTTCAGAATAGTTCTCACCCTGGAATAGAAACCAGGAGGCTACCATCGCGCCTATGGTGGACTTGCCTGACTTCTTGGTCTGGCCGATCAAGGCCATTGTCGGACGCTTCTCAGCATAGAATAGCGGGCCAAGGATCTCCTTCTTCTGAAAGTTCTCTAATATAATGGGTTTCCTCGTTTCCGGTATAAAAAATTGTTCTTCTCCAAACTTGACAATGTCACCCCCATAGGCAGGGTCATTGAACTGGGGAGCCTTAGCCTCTGCCTTCATTGCGTGCTTCATTCGACCCCTTACTAGATTAGCACGCTGCCGTTGCCGCCTCTCAGGGTCTTGGCTGATATAGCTGGTTGCCGGTCGGTATTTTTTCCTCATTTATAAATCATCTCCTCCCCCAGATACCTAATAAAAAAGCGATGCCTGAACTCTCCTTTTTGAGAGCTAAGGCATCGCTTCGCAGCATCCCGTAGGATCTCTTGGCCGTAGCCTAGCTACTACCTAATTTTTCTTTTTCCAAATACAGTATATATGAATTTTATCAAATGTCAAGAGGGCAACAGTAAAACTCCCCCATCCCCCAACTGGCTTGATAAAATTCTTTTGATATAGTGATCCTGATTCTACCCAGGGCATATAGGTCGCCTTGCCTTGAGAAAGTACCTGTATGAGTCTGTATCGCATTATTCTTCACTGCGAATGAGTATAAAAGTCGTTCGGTCGTCAAATAATATCTTAGACCCTTGATATTTCCCTCTTCAAAGTAGTGAGTCAATAACGACCTCAGAAGATAATTTCCCATAAGGATGTCAAGTTCTGAGACAATTCTTCCTTTTTTCGAGTTGTTCGATGTATCTTTTTTGCGTCTCCGGCAAGGTTAAGTAAGTATACGAGGCGAAGAACATGAGGAACACGAGAACAATTAGAATTACTGGTAGAACACACATGGGTTCGGGTGCCTTCTTCCCAAAGAAACATGCCAAGACCACACCGATCGACATGATGGTATCAAAATAGAGTACAGTGAAAGGTGGTGAGGTTCTAGGTGGTATGGGTTTCTTTTGCCCGCGTCCAGAATGCACTACGACCTCCCAATTGACCCACTTCAGTTCCTGCTCGACGTAAACGATGAGATACGCTGCCAAATATAGCACTCCGCGCAACCGGGATTGAATATAGAAGAACGATACGAGTGTCATAACAATAGCAAATAAGGGGATGAACGGGTTTTCCTGCGTAACAGTAAAGATATATACAGCACTAGCGAACGGCAGTACCGCGAATAACCACTGACTGATAATACGCTGATTCATCAAAATCTCTTCGCGTAAGGCCCCATATTCTGTCAGTAAGGACTGAAGTTTTTCATTTTGGTTGCCCATACCTGAAACCTCCTCTTAATAGTTATGATCCAAACTCGTTAAAATTCCCTCCACTTTCCCCGCTATATGATTAGTTTTAGGGTCTGACTCCCCACTTTTTACCGAGTACTCCCTTCTCAAAACCCATTTACAGCGTTACAGCGATTGCGGATAGGTGGGGGGTAAACCGCATTTTCAAATCCGCTCCAGTCTTGCGTTTAGAGTATGTTCCGATAATGGTAATTAAGTAAGCCAGCACCAAACATAGGGGATAAGTTCGGCTCTTACTCCTAAAACGAGAAAGGGCGGATCGTGTACTTTGCTATGATAGAAAATAAACCTTATGGTTAATAAAGTTACAACTAAAGTTACAAATTTAATTACAAAAGGGGCTCTTTCTTTCTTACTTCTTTCTTAATTCTTTCCGACCCCGCTTTTGCTTAATTGATGAAGGTTTTAGAGTTCGGTCATATAACTGTACTTATACGGCCATATAACTGTAGTTATACGCATATATAACTGTGGTTATATTTACCCCCCTCAAATCCTTGTCTATTCTACCTCTCCGAAAATCCACCCAAATATCCCCCGTTTTCTTATGTAAACCTTACCCGACCTAGTTTCTGGCCAATTCGTCTGAAAAACAACCCCCAATATGCCTGTCAATATATCCGTATAACTGTACTTATATTGACCCATCTCAAGCTCTTTATTACTCTGTCTTTCTAGGAAACAACCTCCATATTCCTATACGTCCCCGGTCATCCTCCCTTATAAGTTCTATTCGCTTTAACTCCTTTAGCGTCAAATAAACTTGAGTCGCACTTACATTTAACTGTTTACCCAGCTCTTTATATGTCGGTAGCTTTACCCACCTTATACGCTCCCTACCTGACCCACGTTTACCCCAGCTATTCCTTACCAGCCAGTTGAGTATTTTTAACTGGGTGAGCGTCTTAACGTGCTTATTGTAGGCATCTAGTCTATGGTTGGGGTACGCCGTATATTGACGGGGTAGGCTCTGGAATTCCCCCTCTCTTAGGCGGGTCTTTTTACCCCCCTCTTTTTTTAACTCCTTCCGTTTTTTCCTGGCTATTTCTGACAGCTCTTTGTCGGTAATGTCTCTTTTCAACCGTCTCATCTCCTAGTCTTATTTACCGGGGAAGGAAAGACTAGGAGTCCAGAACCTCCCCCGGCTTTAGAGGAATTACCCCCTGTATGCTTGCCTATCCCGTCACCGTGGACTTTTAACCTACGTCTTTATAAACTGCATCTACCTTTAGCATTAACTCCTTAAACTTCTCCCAAATCCCGTCAAAAAGATAGAGTCTTACCCCCCTTTTTGTAGGACCGGTATAGCTGTCTGTCTTTACCCAAATTCGTAGGTCTAGCTTTTCATCTTCAACAATACTGATTACTAACTCCTGAGTATCGGACAGTTTTATTCTCCCGATTTCTTTCTGATTATTACTCTTACTCAAATCTCGATCCTCCTTCTTGCCCTTCCTTGCCTCGCTTTTTTTTGCAGCCAGGTTTCGATCTCTTTTTCTCGAAATCTAACGGAATGGCTGAGCTTAAAAAACGGGATCAAACCCTCACAACACCACCGCCGAATAGTTCTCTCCGAGATAACTAACGCCTTACTAAGCTCTCTTATCGTCAAAAGACTATCCATGATCTCCCTCTTTTTCTGTCTCTTTTCTATACCCCCCTCTTGACTTAACTCCTTTTTGTGCTATCAATAGTAATGGCGGGGTAGCTTCTCCGGCTCCCCGTTGGTTTTCCATGTTCGTTTTATGTTCGTCACCGCCCCTGCTAACCCCAGGGGCACTTTTTTTATAGCTCAATAACCTCATTATACCCTCCGTTTCTTAGCTTGCATTGAGTTCTAGGATCATCCGCAAAACCCACAAAATTGCCACCCTCAAACTTCCAGGGCTCTAGCTTCCCCTTCTCAAAATCGTAGGCAGCATTTCCGATCCTCACCGTAATGCTAGGCCCAGGGGGATATTTCTTTTCGAGGTCTTTACAGAATTGCAGGATCGCCCCCTTCCTTTTGGGACCATTACCCCCCTCTGGTAGAATAACCCAGATATTTTTCCGATTAGGCTCAAAGACAAAACCTCCTCTTCCGATAATAACTTGAGCTATACACCCGGCTACTATCAAGACTTTTTCCTCTTCTTTCACTTTCCCCTCCTTTTTTTATAATTTTTGCCAGTGTTGTAACTTACTTTTTTCCTATCAACTCCAGCTCTTCGGCTTGGAAATTCTGGCTATTAAATTTATCATTAGCCCGACTATACCACCTACAGCTACACAAGCCCTCAGGCGTTACCGAACAAATAATCATTTTAGGGCCTCCCGCTTTATGTTTGACCTTATTCCCCAGCTCGAATTTCATACGTTCCCTCCTTTACTTATTTTTCTGAAGCCTTTTCCTCTTTCATTGTTTTAAAACCTTCTCTTATCAGCTTTATTATGCGTCTTGCTTCAATTTTCTGTGCCCCATCAGAATCAGAACTTTCAGAGATCTTCTCAAATTCCCAGGCAACCATTTCCCAAAAAGTCTGTGACATACCCCAACTACAACTACAAGAATTATAAGGATAAGGAATCTTCTTTACTACTCGCAGGTAAAGTGCTCCATCTGCTTTCTTTACCGCCTCAAACAATAAAATCCTTTCCTCTTCCTTCACATTGCCCCCCTTTACTTATTTTGTAGATATTTTCCCAGGATCTCTCTTAATATAGCTGAGGCCGTCCTTTTCTCCCTAGCCGCTATTCCCTTTATTTTCTCAGTCATGTCCAGCGGTAGCCAAAAGGTCATTCGCTTTGTTGACGTGGACGCTGCCGTCTGCGTAGACGTGGTCGTCAACCCTAGTTTCTTTTTTAACCGGCTGACTTGCCTCTTGCTAATCTGGTATTTTCCGGCAAGCTGTGTAATAGATAGTCCCTTCTCCACGTCCTTTTTGAACTGCCTATCCCTTTTTTCATCCGGTACCGGCATTTTCATTTCTTGATCCTTTGCTTTCTTGTCCTGATGAATTTCTCCAAATCCTTTTCTTCCACTCGGATAGCTTTCTCAAAACGTACTATCGGAAATAGACCCTTATTAACATACCGTCGAACTGTGTTGACGTGTAAGCCCAATCGCTCTGAAACTTGTCGTAGGCTTAACATTGTCGGCATTTTCTCCCCTCCCTTTGATTGCTATTTATCCCATTATATCACAATATTTGCCTTTGTCAAGTCTTTAGTCACAATTTATACTAAAGATTGTCTTAAGGGGGAAAAACAGACCCTCAATCTTTCCCCTTTTTCTTATCCTGGCCTCCAGAACCCGGCCATTTTTTGGTCATTCCCCAGGGGGACGTATAAGTTGTCAAAGATCAATTCCGGGCCCCTAAAATAGCCCTTATTTGCGTTATTGTCAGAACAGCCTGTTTTTACCTTCCTTCCCGGGACATTTCACACTCACAGAGCCCCCAAAAATCGTACTTATTCGCCATAGATGGGTCTTTGGTTGGGCCGTTTGGTAGATTCGGTTTCCCAATATCTTTGCATAGTTGCCTTAAGCCGGTCAAAAGACCCTTTAAAATCAGCTAACATCTCCTCAATCTGCTCCTCTGGTAGCTGGCCTGACAATATTCTCCTCAATGACTCAAAAAAAGTCTCTTGCACCTGGTCAATAGTTCTGCAAAATTTTGTTACTATCTTTCTGAGTTTTTCATCAGAATTTTCTTGACTCATACTGATCTCCTTTATCTAACTCTCCTGACCCCTACTAGATCCCGGGAGAACACGCCCCGTCGCACCGCTTCCTCTATGGCTGGGACGAATTTCTTCTGGAAGATCCTCTCTATTTTCTCCTTAGTCAGGGTCTCAAGGTCAACATTGGGGAACTCTGCGTGCATGATAATATCACCAAATTGGGTAACATTACCTTCGGCTTTACTCCTTGCCCTGTGAGCTGGCTTTACTTCCTCCCCTCTATGCAAAACTGCCAGAGTCGTTCTAGGGACGTAGGGGATCCCCACCTGATAGCTGGGGATACTGGGGGCGTGGTATGTCCCGAAGATGTCGAAATATCGGGTAGCTATACCAGGGATCTCTGGCATGTGGAGATTGCCAATAACATCGAAAAGAACCTCAGTCGGAAGCTCCCCTATTTTTTCTATCATTGCGTTGATAGCTTCAATAAGGGCTATAGGGACTGTGCCGGTTCTACCCCAGGTTTTTTTAGCAGCTGTTTCAGTATCTCTAGTGAGATCATCCCAGGATTTTCCCATATCTTCAGTCTCTTTCTTGACCTCTTCCGTAGTGCCCTTTACCGCTTCCTGTTTCTCTTTCTCGGCCTCCTTGAACGCCTCAACGCCCAAATGATAAGCCTCAAGCATATCCTCGAGCTCCTGCGCCAGCATCTTCGCCCTTGCGCTATTGCCGTGGGCCTCTCTTTCGAGTTTATACTCCAGTAACTTAATCTCAATCTCTGTTAAGGCGATTTTACGCCTTAACAATTCATCTTCTTTTTTGTATTGATCTTCTATCTGCTGAAGCCTACTAATAGCTCTATCCTTACGTCTAGCTTCCTGTTCTTCCTCCGATTCCTCCACTTCCTGGATAGTACCTGCCTCAATTTCTGCTCTTGTCTTAGCAGACAGCTCCAGAAGTTCAGTCAGGCTCATCTCCTTCAGGACTCTATAATCATAGTATTTATCCAGTTCGCTGATGAGTTTCTCTGTGGTGCTCGCCCCGAGGTCAGCCTGCGATTGATACAGCCCCTCAAGTTTATACTGCGCATCCTCTATAGTTTTTGATATAGCCAGACCTACTCGGTTAAACTGCGTTTCTAATTCCTCAGCAAAGACGTGCACCCTCTCGCCTGCTATTCTTACATTGCGACCCCAGGTACCCCAGGCCGTCTCAAAGTGGGTAGTCGTCTCTCTTATCCTTATTCCCAAAACTGTGAAGGCCGCAGCTACTCCTGCTATCGCAGCAGACACATAATCTCCTGTCTTAGCAGCCGCTACAGCTATTTTTGCCAATTCAACAGCCACGGCTGCTTGGAGGGATTTGAAGGCTTCTGTAATAGTTTGAGTTCCGGCGATAATGCCAGTCACAGCATCCCAGAAAGCAGCCTTAAATACTCCAGTAATACGTTTCCAATTCTCCTCTAGGTTGGCACAGAATGTTTGCCAGAGTTTCTGGAAAAAAGATAATTCCCCTACCATATCTTTTCCCCACACATCGAAGGATCTCCATATTTTCTTAGTAGCCTCATCTGCTCCCATCTCTAGGGCATCGAACAGCCCCTGCATCATTGCGAGTATATCATCGACAAAAGCCTTGATGTCCTTCCCCATCTGGCTTATCGTCTCGTTCTCAGACTTTATCATCATATCGGTGATACCCTCAAACATTTTCTTGAACAGGCCGATTATCGGCTGGAGTGCCTTCATTATCTCTTTAGTTATGTTACCCATAGAGTCAGTCATTCTATCCAGTATCTTCTCCATATCCTTGCG
>JABUBK010000218.1_pt1 | contig 12877 bp, 10 predicted proteins | sample 7332671 | NCBI WGS metagenome assembly JABUBK01 (sample SAMN07256342, study PRJNA390944) | subsurface metagenome | isolation source: Methane hydrate marine sediment | place: Pacific Ocean: Eastern North Pacific, ODP site 1244 | collected 2002
GGAGCAGATCTACGAAGAGCAGCAACAACAAAAGCCTCGTACCACCACCACGCGTGTGCGTAGATCCTCCACCACTACCAAGTCATCACCACGAAAGGAACGTAGTTCAGACAAGCCTGCACCATTGCAAACACCTGTCGCCACTGAAGAGGATGCCGTCAGAGCCGGGATTCCAGCAGGTTACAGCATCAAGAATTGGGACCCCACCGAAGAGCCTATCATCCTTCTTGGCAGTGTATTCGACGCCAACTCACTTGGCAAGTGGATGTATGACTGGACCGTGTACAAGTGTGGGGCTTCAACACCCATGGCAGAGATGGCAGGTGACCTTTGGCTATTGCTTATCAAACTTGCTGGCAAGATGAAGCGAGCAAAGGAATGTGTACTACGAATCAAGAGAGAAGAGCAACGAGAAATGATCTACGAGTTCATTGAAGGAGGTCAACGACTATGGAAGTCATTCAAACTCCTACTCAAGGATTGCGAATACTTCATGATGAAGGCAGCAAAGAAGCAAGGCAGTGCTATCTTGATGGGAAAGAATGCTGGCACCGAATTCGTCGAATCCATCTTCGGACGAGAACGCTACCTAGAAACAACAGAACGTCTCATGCACCGACTCCGAGTATGGACTATGCGATTCGATGTCAACTGTGAGGATATTATCAGGCGACCATCAGTACGACCTGAATAGGAGATGGAGATTTGTGAGTTCGCATTGATTGTGACTCACTGACGGTGGCAAAGGTCGCCACCACCACGCGTTTGTGCATTTCTGGCCAATGGCATTTTGTTGGACGGCGCAAGCATATGATATTCATCAAGGACAAGGGCATCGACGATGAGTAGGCAAACTCATGGGTTTCGATAGCTCAATGGCGGCTCATTCTAGGCAACAGGAAGGAAAGCATGTTACTGTTAACTGTTACTAGCGAGAGTGTTTTCGGCAACTAAGATATCCCCGGCGGCAAAAGTTTGTTTGGGATGACGGATGGAGCAACGACGGATGGCTTCACGGCGCATGTCTTTTGAGATACCCAAGAGATACCCCCTCCTTGTACACTATGGTGCCCACACGGGCTGGCATGGCGAAGGATTGCAGTCATTCGACAATTTTTCATTTCATTGTTACACAGATCAGATGTAATGTATACTAGTATTAGTACAATCGAATTTTATTCAATTCGAGATGGCTGGGAAATTGTGATCGATCATGATCATCGTCCCTTCTTTCGCTCTTTTCTCGTTCAACCACCTACGTAATTTCGTCGGCGCCCAACGATGGGCTGTGGTGGAAAAGTTCTTTGTGTTGATGCCCGATGGTCATGTGAAGGATCTTTCTTTCCCAACATAACCACACCTTGCACACCTTTCAGCAAAAAGGAGAAGTCTTCAGTCAAATCCAGAATCATTCAGGAGAAGTCGAAATACTCCACATTTGTGACCACAGGATGCTCGAAGTATCATGTTACGCCTTACTCCTGACTAAGTAGGTATTGTACGGAAACGTCAAATGTACGAGTACGAGTAGGCTCTCGGGGGGGTTACACACCCACTCACGTACTCTTCTGACCTGCATACGACACAACTGACACAGAGTGGTATTGGTAGCCGAGGTGTACTTGTCTATGTACGGGAACGAATCGGCCGCCATGGGTGGCCATTATTCATCAATAGTTCAGCCAATAAATTCTATGTACCCGAGTATCTTTCTGGTACTGGTTTGCTAATCGTTCCTAACAGAGCAATAGCCTTCTGTAATTCTCCTTTCAAAGCTATTTGCTTTTGCTGTAGGTTGTGTCGGAGGAAGATCGAACATGTAAGGCCTGAGTCGACTTCTGACCTCGTGATCCTATCATCCAGCTCACATCTTGATCGTTTACAAGTTATCCAATGCTCATCTTCGCTGTGTCGCTTCCCCTCCTTTTAACGTCAAGGTCAATGGTCAAAGTCACGTCACAACTGTGTGTAACCCCGAACTCTCTTTTTCATCATGCATAAGACCACATCGAGCTGAAAATGGTTGCCGCTATCGATTGGCTTACTCGTGACTTTCTTCGATGCTTTGTCGGTCTTGGAACCAATCGTTGGGGATCTGCAGCCGCGTTCTTGAACATGTCACGACTTGGACGCGCCCGTGGAACCCCTCCTTCAAGGTTGTGCTTCTCAGCCAGCCTGTGTGATGTGCGACATGCGAGATGTTCACTGGCATGAGGCGTCCATCCTTTCCGATGAGGCAGCTTACTGGCACGTCACTACTGCACTATCACCTATGTTTCCGGCAACCTCTACATCGTTGCAGCTACTAATTTTGGTGGTTCTCGTCCTACCCAAGTTGAGTAACTAGCTCGACTACAAAGCACAAACTCGTGCACATGCATATCAACCGAGGAACTCAAGGTCAGATCTGAAATGAAAACCGGTGACTCGCGTCGCGTCGCTGCCTCCACCATCCTAGCAGGAAGCCTCCAGGGTTATCCCATCCTATCTATTGGTCTCAAAGTCCCAGAACCCGATCCCCGTTCCATGTTCACCACCTGGCTAAACTTTAATCAATCATGAAACAAACGCCCGCTGATCGTCTGGCACGGTTTCCCTGCCTTTACCAACCTCATTGAGGAAGTCTCAAAGCCATGATGCTTCGTACCTCCTTTGACTAGGAGATGAGGGTGTGCTGCCTGTTTTTTTTTGCCTATTGCCACGACCAAGGCAGGTTGTGAGTACGTAGACTCATCAGTCCAGCCTCCTAATTACGCTCCTTAGGAAGGGCCATGACGAATTGATGTCGATTGATTGATTGATCGATCAAACGAAGATGCATGTGCACTGCAGTATTCAGGCGAAATCCAGATGCAGGCAGGCCTTCTGCGCGTAATTCACAACAGTATTCAGTGCCACCAATCATTGACAGTCGCGATTCATGCACCTCTGTTGCCTTACCTTATGACCTGCAGGAACCATACAAACTCCAGCACTTCTCAGCCCCCAACACGCACGCATTCGCTACCTGGCTCGCTTTCTCGAGTCATCGAGTCACGGCTCCTAGTACTCTCGAGAAATCCTGCATCTCGAGCCTCACACAAGCGCTCGACATGTGCTCTTGTGTGTCTATTTCGCCCACGCTAAACTTTGTAGAGTACTCGTGGGATTTGACTTCAAGGCGGGATCCTGGGGGATTATGGGCCTTGGGGCTTGTATTTGCGGGTGGCTGGCGATTAGGCAAGGATATTTTGTGAGGTCTTTCATACGGGTACGTCTGTATTTTATGGTGGTTTGTACTGTGGTTGTTTGTTGTTCGGTCGCGTAGTTGAGGCAGGATTGTAGAGATGCCTTGGATGAGGTATTCGTCTACTGGTGATCGCACCTTGTAACTCTATGTCGAAAAGTGGACTTTGGTGTTCGGCAATGATCAATCTGAATCCGTGCCACGCCCTGGAAGACCAATATTGCCGGTTTTTTGCCGTGATTGCCGCGAAATCACCGGCAACATTGGCTGAGCCGATATGTTTGTGCCTGAGATTCCAGGGATATATTGGCCAATCGTGCTTGCCGGTTCTCAACAGTAAATTGGCCAAAACAGCGGCAAGGACGATCAACCCTGCATGCTCCGTGAGATGATACACGTAACGTTGACCGATGCTTTTGCCGATATGCCTTGCTCGACACTCAACCTCGTCTACTTGCAGCATCCAATGCCCAGACCTGAAGACAACGTTCGACTCTTTGATGGCTTGGCGATAGCTCCATTACTTAGCACTTTACAAGATCACCATCATGATGATCATTATACGCTGTCAAAACCTGTTCCCAAGCAGGATATTCCGCACACACTCAATGGAAATCACTCAAATATTCTAGATCACATCTCGAGCCCAAGTCACTGAAATTGAGCTGGTAGGAGCTTTCGCCATGTCCTCTTTCTACACACAAACAGACCGTGTTAAACTACTAAGATTAGGAGATATGTGCAGACATTCCATTTTTCGAGGTGGTGGCCTGTGCCCAGTCACAACAAGCTATGTACTGGGATCATCACCGAGAATGTTGTGGCTTGGGACATAATCAACAAAGGCTGTCTGTCTTCTGTACACGTTCAATATTCCTCAGTTTCCCCTCTGATAGAACCGGTTTGAGGGTCGGCATTTCGATCTCATTGAAAACAAACAGGCCTAGCAGATCTCTTTCTTGAAGCCCACCGTATTGCACGACCAGGACCATTTATTTCCTACCCTGAGATGTCGGACATCGATTCTGAGGCGAGTGTAGATGGCTCTGGGACTGGTTCTGAACAGGGCGAGAGTGATTCCAGCGAGCTTAGCCAGACAATGGCAGATCATAATCATGCTGATTGCACTGCTTCATTGGACAAATTCTTCTGGCCTTGTGATTGTAAGGCGGTCTCAGGAAAATTCGATTTCGAGGTTCGAGGGGAGAAATTGCCCTCGATGCCAAGTTGTCCCGTCAAAATGGGTCCATACACGATGACCAGCGACCCGGTTCTGTCATTTCCTGTGTGCATCGATGATCTTGCGGCCGCCGCCTTCGCAACTAGAGGTGCGCTCTATCGCAGGAAGCTTCTTCGATCACTTTTAGAACGATCCGAAACCCCAGCAGCGCGACTAGCGGCCGAGACCTTCCATCATGAGGGCAGGTTGATGGATGATGTCTTCTTGAGCGAGGTACGGCAACAACATAGCATTGTCAGAGACATCGGGGATGGGAAAGCTCAGGAATGGGCATTGGATCCGGGCGAAAGGAACGACCGCGAAGCTCCAGAGAAAGCAGACGCATCCAATAACGACGGGAAGAAGGTCAATCAAGAGGATCCCCAAACAACCAACAAAGCTGGCAGCTGGATCAAGGGAAAACGTGAAGACTTGTATGACATGCGTACTTTCCGCGAGATCCATACCATGCTGCATGCTGCGTACGGTAACGTAAGGGATGGATGGCTACAGACGTTGATTGACAAGGAGCCGATACTTGACAACGAGCGGAGTTACAGAAGAAGCCATTGCAGTTGTCCTGACGGTTATTCGAGCGATAATTGTCACGAATTCGACGACATCGACTGGGAGGACGTCTGGGATGATTGGTTCGATGGTTGGAATAACCTTGACGTACTGAGTACGGAGACACTTTGGTACTGGTTCGATGGAGTGGTCGCCAAGCTGCGGGCTCGACGTAGTGAGGAGAAGAAGAATTGGATGAGACTCTTAGTTGGCAAGAACGGGAACCATCCTTGGATTCAGAAGAATGTGGTCCAGGTAAGAGACATCATCGCTTCCTTGATTTCAACCCAAGATCTGACTGAAATGCTTAGGTCCTGGAAGATGCTTTCCCCGGAATAAGGATAACGATCATTAACCCAGCAGTCTTCGGTGACAAGATGGACGGGGACATGCGAGAGGTACGCAACTACATGCCTATGGCATGGATTCACGCTGAGACAAGGTGGAGGAGTGTTGTAAATCTACCCTATGTGGAGGTCCCTAACCCGTTATTGAGGAAGGCCGGTGACAACGAGGTATGTCACCAAGGCTATTCGCCAGTGATTCTTGGTGACCCAGGCCACTGGTACTCGAATGCCGCTCGTGGCCTGGAGAAGGGCAGCTATCGGGAGGCCACCTCTGAGGAAAGCACACCACTCTTGAAATTCATCGCCCTCTTTCGATTGAAAAAGTGGTTGCACCCTCTGCAGTGGGTAGGACCTGACATTGAAGATGCGCCCAGGAACGACCAACCTGCAGCTAACAACGCCAATGATGATGCCACAAGTAACGGAAGCAAAAAAGGCGCAGAGAAACGCGATAGGGCCACAAAGGATAAAGGACAAAAGTACGTTTACAATCTCATTGACAATACCATTTACGATCATTTCAACTATTGTGTCTCTCAAGGTAGACGAGAGAACTTTCCTGCAGTTGTGGTTCTACGCAAAGTCATCCACAAAGACAACGAGGAAGAGACGAATGATTGGAACAGAACAAACTCGGTTGAGTGGGACCGTTGGAACACCAGCGATCCAAATACGACTTTCGACCTGGACTACCAAGAGACCAAATCAATCGTCGAAGAGATTCGACAGCGCATGGACATTATCGCGACGGAAGTCAAATCACACCTGGACAAAGTGGACTCGATTGCGTGGCCGGCTAACGCTGAAGAGAATGACAAACATCAGCAGCATTCTCAACTACTGACGGACATCGTACAGGCGCTACAGAGAGAAGCCAATAAGCCTAACAGTCCAAACGTTGCGGCCTACCGTAATTTGGTCGAAGGCCTGGAGGAGTTTCAGAAGGGATACGAAACAAGACGCAAGCACTTGTTGCAAGGTTCCGAAACCATGGCTGAAGAACGACCCGTACTGGACGAAGTCGTAAAGCAAGAGACTCAAAAAACGAAATTCGCATGTACAAATCTGGATAGATTGAGACGGAAGCGTATTGGAGATATTAATGCCGCACGAACGAAAAGAGACACTCTTCAAATAGAGAGAGATGGACTCGCGGGCCAGGAGCGAGCATCCATCGTCAAAGAGTTGGCCCTCATGAGGCAGAACAAAACCATCGGTAAAGAAAAGTCAAAGCTTGAGAATACTAATGCCAGACTTGAACGTGAGGTAGCCTGGATCAAGAAAGAAATGGAGAAGCACGAGGCCACGATCAAGGAGCTTCAGCGACGAGAGGATGAACTGAAAAAGCGACGACGTGAATCTCCGGATAAAGATGCTGACCAGTCAAAGCCTCCATCTAACCACGACAACGGCGATGAAAACAAGGCCCTCAAGGATAAGAACAAGAAACTTCAGCGTGAAGTGACCAGATTCAAAAGAGCTCATGAACAACTTGAGGCTACGACCAAGAATTCTCGGCTCGAGCGAATTCGGGCGATAAACAAAGAGCGAGAGGATCACTTGAGTAAGCGACGACGTGAATCGCAGAAGGAAACGAAAAAGAAGGGTGACGACAAGTCAAAGTCTCCACCAAGCGATGATGATGACGACGAAGATGATGGTGATGATGACGAGGACGACCAGCCACCTAAGAAGAAACCAAAGGTTACTGCCTTGACTGATGACATGGTCGACAAAAGGAAAGGGAAATCCAAAGCACAGGACAACGATGGTAGTACATTCAATCTGCAATCCTCACGAAACAAGCAAACTGACCAAAGTGACACAGGCAATTCAGGCAAGAATTCTGGAGGCGGCAGAAAATCGCCTACCAAACCTCCCGCGACCAAGAGTGCCGCCACCGCAGATAAATCTACCACGAAATCTGGTGATAAAGCTACCACGAATGCAGATACAGAACCAACCACCACCACCAAGAGCTCTCCCAAGAAACCTGCCATCAAGAAGAATGAAACCGAGACTGGAACCAAGTCCCCCTCTAAGCCAGCCGCCGCAGACAAGCCAACCGCAAAGCCTCCCACAAAGTCCCCTACAAAGTCTCCTACAAAGCCCGCAGCAAAGGCGACAACTAAAAGCACGACCAAAGCCGCTGCCTCAGTGCCTCCAACCACCAGAGTGACCAGATTTGGGTCCTCCTCTGTCGCCTCATCCCCCGCTCCGGCACCATCACCATCCCCAACTCCGGCCAAACCGAAGGGGAAACCAGGACCGAAACCTAAAGCACCGACAGAACCAAAAGATAATGCCCCGGCTAAAGCTACAGTCAAGCCCAAGCCCCCAGCGAAACCCCCAGCGAAAGCCCCCGTGAAGGCTCCGGCGCAGGCTCCTGCTAAAACCCCAGCAAAGGCCCCAGCGAAAACTCCAAAGGCGACGACGAAAAAGGCGACAGCAACGGCGACAGCAGCAGGGGTATCATCACCTGCGTCTACCGCTAGTCAACCGACTCGAGCCTCGCGACGACAGAAGAAGGAGGATGTCGAGGTTGAGAAGGTAAGTGACCCTGAGAAAGCGGCGAAGAAGGGAAAGAGGAAGATGTAATGAGTGTTTGAGGGGTTCAGGTGGAGGGGCATAGGAGGGAATGGGATGAAATGGAACTCGAGGGAACAATGGAGGGATTATCACCCACGGTGTGAGTGTGGGTTTTTGGTCTCATAGGTCGGACGCCTCAATGAGACAACTCAATACTGTGTTGACCTGGCCATGAACGTCGTTTCGTGACGGTTCGATTGGACCATCTACCGATTGTCGAAGATGGATCAAATTGCATGGAACGGTACATCTCGTGAAGAACGAGGTTCTTGTAACAATTGGGACGTGGGATGATCAAGTGATGGATTGAGCTCAGTCCTATCCAGGGTATGTCAAACAAAGGACCGCAAAGAAGGAAAGAATGAAGAAGGGGAACTAAATGTTGGAGATCTATTACTGAGAGAGGGTTGGCTAGTGTCTACTCTGCCTGCTATCGCATGGGTGCAGGAGACGGAAAGAAGAGGAGGGGAAAAGGAAAAGAGGGAAACATCAAATTTCGGTCCAACACTTGTTTTAATCAATTAGTACTATACTACACACCATCTCGCACCTTCCTCAAATCTCCTAACGTCACGTACGTGTCATGTTCAAGTTCTGTCCTATTTTCCTAGAAGGTGTGAGAGGTCTGTTTCGATAGTGCCTTCCCTGCCCAAGTACACGCGGTCACATGAGATAACAAAGAGGAGGCAGTTCAAATCTCGGTTGTTGAATTGCTTCGACTGCTCTACTTACTATACACCATTCTTTGCTTTACTCAATCTCCTTCTGCAATGCACGAATCATTTTCAATCTTGGTTCTACAGTCTCCGAAATTGAAGAAAGACATTATAAACGACAATTAAAGAGATGGACATGCAAAAGACAAAAAAATGGATTGAATGAAAAAAATGATCTTTGCTTACCTGTGTTGATTGACTTACCGATATTGTGAGACCGACTTATCTTAACTCCCTGTTCTGTACTCACCTGTTCGAATACTCGCCTGTCAATTCCTCCAGATTACCTCCCAAGAACAAGAACTTTTCACATTACCGTTGAAGCTGGAACCAGATGACCGGCACCAAGTTGATCGAGTCTCCCAAACAAAAGAAAGAACTCCGACAGTGACAATGACAATAACCTACCGTTTGAACTTACCTTGCCTTCCAAAACTTCAAACTCCGAAACTCAGGAACCACTCAAGTACTCACCATCGATCCTGCCATCATCAGTCAGCTTACCACAAATCAATCACTTACTCCTCATCCCCCGCCAACGCCACAAAAAGCCCTAAATCAATCCATTCAAGTCTCGCACCCACACTACCTTCATCCGCCGGATTTCTCGCAATAAAATCATTGATCCACCGCGGCACCTGTCTACCAACCACACCCGGGAATATCGCATGGGCGGTTCGGACACGTTGGGCTAGCGCAGAGAGGAAACGGAGGACGGAGTCGGATGGAGCGAGACGGTGGAAGTTGATTGAACCCTCGATGCGCGGGGCGGGGAGGTCAGGGTGGCGGTAGAGCGGGTTGCGGGTGCGGCGGGACCAGATGGTTATGTGGTGACGGAGAGTGGTGTACAGTGTTTGAAGAGGATGTTGGGGCTGGCCTTGGACGGGTTGGTGGGTTATTTCGTTGATGGAGTCGGTTATGGTGTTTCGCAGGGTTTGTAAGTTGAGGGCTGCTGCGGTGGTGTTGGATTCGGAGGTTATGATGGAGTGGGGGATGTCTTCTAGGGGACCGTCCGGGTGGGTGTTGCGTGTTGTTATTGAGTGTTGGATTAGCGCTGGGAGTTGGTCGGCGCGGATCAGGAACCGGCTGGGGAGATAGGCGGAGTCCAAGAGGAGGACGGAATCTTCAGGTTGTGTGGTTGCGTCTGGACCGAAATCCTCATGGACATCCACGTCTTCGTGCGCGGTCTGGTATGCTGCCACTCCATCGTACCGGATCGCGTGGTTCCGGAGAATGGACATTGCAAGTTGCGGGTCATTTGACAGGAGTGCTTGACGCGCCATCTGGACCCGTTCGCGGACGTTGAACATGGCCGTGTTGTATGTTTCTCGGTCTGGTAACTGCCCGTTGTACATAAGTCTGGTCATTCGTGCGGGTTGCCGGTAAATGACTAAGTACTGCATAACCTGCTCGATGAAAGACTCAACTAGTCTGTTTGGAATAGGTGTGTTGTGGGTTGTATTGTGTTCTGTTGATCGACCGATGATTTCGGCTCTGAAGACGTTGAGGAGTCGGTTTTCTGGAGTGTCAGTTGGGTTTGTTAGTGCCGCGAGTTCTGCGGGGCGGTTTTGGATTTGGTGGATGCGGGTTATGGCTGGGGTGGAGGGGAGGGGGATAGGGGGTTGGGTAGGTACTTCTTCCTCTTCCTGTTGAGCGGGTTCAGCTGCTTGAGTGGGTTGAGCTGGTCGTTGTACTGCGCCTCCAGTAGGGCCACCGGGGCCGGTAAGGGCTGGGTTATCATATGTTGGGATAGGCATCTTGAATGCTTCTTTTGTGTGGTTTTGGTTTGCTTTGTTTCGAGTGAGACGTGTATATGTGATGTGACAGGAGTCAAAGTGAGCAGGACTCGATTAGCTTTGGTCATTTATATACTGGTCCAGACAAAGAAGCCGGTAGACAAAGCCCTTTGTTACATGTTACTGTGACAAAGGACATTGTCGACAAAGAGATCGAGTCTGCTATTGTTGACATTGTCATTGTGGGAGTATTTTTGGCACAAAGAGACAGGGAGCAAGAGACAGAGTGAGAGTCTTTATTTGGTCTTAAGCATGTGATGGAAGAACTCAGAGGTGGTGTACAGCTGCTAACGAAGAGACCGGAGCCGTCTAATATGTGGTTCGAGGGATAGGTGACGGGCATATTCACTGTGCTTCAATTTTCTACCCCTTTCATTAGCAGGCTGACATCAGGGTCTTCGTAAAGACCATCACAAGAGCAAAAGGTATACCATGACAGATGCATAAGCCGTGTTCGCCAGAGGAGAGGGAGGAGAATGAAACTGAGAGCATCTTCCTCAAAAGGGGAACAAAGACGTAAGATGCAGAATGCATAAAGGGATTTTGTTCCTAGGTCCGCCGATCCTCTGCTCAGAACAACGATGACCAGGTTGTTTGCCGAGTGCCAATAGCACAGAGAGTCCGGGGTTGTCTCCGCCATAGAGTTCTTTGGTCAGCAACTGGTGAGAGTCATGTTCGGTGTCCATGGTCAAAGAGCGCTGAAGAATTTGGATCGGACCGTCATCGAATGTCCAATTTCAATAAGCCGGTCAAGTAACGCAATTAAAGGAAAGTGTCATTAAGTGGTCATCCAAATTGCCTCCGCAGCTCTACCTCTTCCGCTCCCTTACCTTAAACGTAACACCATTCTTATTCACCCCTCCAACAACATTAGCCATCCTAGCTCTTTGCAACTCAAGTTGATTCGCAGCAGCCAATATCTCTTTCTGCCTCTTCTTAAGGACTTCCAGTTTAGCTTTGCGTAACTCTTCAAGTCGTTTCCGTCTTTTGCGATCTGCTTTGAGTTGTGCTAATCTTGATGTTTCGCGTTCAATTTGTTTCTTGGATTTGAATTTGGTTGCTGACAAGTCGGGCTCATTCTCTTCATCGTTGACCACGGCCGTATTTCCATTCACTGGTTCGTCAACATCCATTTCAGACTCGTCTTGGATTGAAACCCTTCTTCTCTTCTTAACAGGTTCACCTTGTTCATCGAATTCCACTTTATTCGTACTTGCAACAAATCCTCTCTTCCCCGCTTTATCCATACCAACTTCCTCCTTCACCTTCTCAATCTCTTTCCTCGTTCTCGCAGCCGTAGTCCTAAGATACCCAGCATCCTGAGTCTTCAGCAACTGTACAGCATCATGCGACAATCTATTTTCGTCGCCTCTTCTTCCATGTTTTCCTTGTGCCGCGGAACCAGCCCTAAGCATACCAAATGCGAATTCATCGGGATGTCGCTCTTTGGATTTCTGGGAGAGGATGTTGAGTTTGGCTTTCTTTTGGTTGTAGTCCTTTGCTCGTAGAAAGTAATCTTTGTGTTTCTCGAGAAGACCCCATTTTTGACGGGCTTGGGTTTGGGATCGCTCTTTGTGAGGACGCCGTGTTACGGCATTACGCATGGACGACATGACTGGTATTCCTGGCGGGTTCGGACAAGGTGTTGGTTTCCAGTGTTGTTTTGGATGAAGTGGAATGCGATTTTTGGAGGAAGTTTCGTGTTTGTTGTGTTTGTTTATGCGACTCGAGGAATCCACTTTCTCGGTTGCGGACTTTCTTAGCGCGACTGGATGGGTACTGGTCACTGGTAATGGACGATGGTAGCTACAGTACGACTCAGTGAACACAATACAACACCATCCAATATCAAAAGACCCGCCATGAGACACGAATGATGAAGATGAAAGTGACACTGAACAGCCAAACGGAACATCAAACACACGAGATCAGATAACACCAGACCAAATCACAACCAGGACAACATCGATACATCATCACCACAATGGTTGGTCACGATGTTCAACTGCCCGATGCCGGCAAAGACAGTGCATCCCATTTCTCAATCGATCATCCAGCATCAGTAAACCTTCGAAACCCCCTACCCCTCTCAGCCGCTCAAGAAGCCCAAGTGAAACAACTCTACTACAAACGTGTCCGATTACGTTGCGATCCCGAGATCAAAGAGTTTGCAGCCTGTGCCGTGGGTAAAACAATCACGGCAACATGGTCATGTCGGAAAGAGAGACTGAAGATGAATAGTTGTATGATTCTGCATGCGACGCCCGCAGAGGAAGATGCTGCGAGGGAAGAATGGTTTGCTAATATTCAGGAACGGAGGAGGAAAAGGGAAGAGGAAGCTGCTGAGGTGGAGAAGAGGAGACAGGAAGTTGGTATGGATAAAGCGGGGAAGAGAGGATTTGTTGCAAGTACGAATA
>JABUBK010000219.1_pt1 | contig 12868 bp, 17 predicted proteins | sample 7332671 | NCBI WGS metagenome assembly JABUBK01 (sample SAMN07256342, study PRJNA390944) | subsurface metagenome | isolation source: Methane hydrate marine sediment | place: Pacific Ocean: Eastern North Pacific, ODP site 1244 | collected 2002
GTCGCAAGCGGCGGGCTTCACAGACCTTTAGGGCCCCAAATTATCCCTCCCTGTCCCTCTTCGCCCTAACCTGTCACGCCTCCGGAGGCAGGAACACCTCACCTGCACCGCCACGTAAGGCCCCGCTCCCTGGCTCACTTTTTGCAGTCGGAAGCTCCAGGCCGAAAAATAAAGGCACACCAAGGTGAGGAAACGACTGAAAAACCCTTATTTGAATTTTTCGCCCTTCCGCAACAAATCTCGGGCGTCATTTACTGATCTATACCGGCTAACGCCGAAAGGAGATTAGCCCGACCGACCTCTCTCCTGTCTGGCTGCGCGAAAAACAGGCGAGGAGGTGATTTTATGGATTGTGAACGATGCGGCAAACCCATGCAAGTGCATTATTTCATGGATAAAGATGGAATCTTTATCCTTGAATGGCTTTGCCCTAATTGCCGACATACACATTGTGTCCACAAACGGCCTTGTTGAGACTAACCCCCCTAATCCCCCGATCGGGGACTTTAAGGAGGTGATATTCATGATTTACGTCTGCAATACCTGTGGCCGGATAATAAACGAGCTCAATACTCCGGGTGACGAGGTCAACAAAAACCTCGCCTGCCCTGAATGCTCCAAGGACCTCCAAGACCTCTTAAAACGGGCCAGGGAGATCCAGTCGGCCTTCTTGCATCTCTTCAAAAGAATCCCCTAACTTCCCGGAAGGGTCCCTGGTCACCAGGGGCCCTTTCCTCTGCTCTAACCACCCCTAGCTAATCCCTTGAAATCACTTGCCCTACACCGTAAGGCAATAAAGCTGCCTCCAATATCTTAGACTCCGTCTATAAAGGTATTTAGGACCATTGCGGGGCTCGCGGCCTCGTGCCTCGGCCACTCGATCAATTTCGATCCTTATCGGACGCAACTTCCCGAATTGACAGGAAAAGCCTATCTTTAAGCTATCGAAAAGGCAATCTCTATGCCACCAGGTTAAGCCCTTGACAAAATCATCGGATTATTATACCTAACCCCAAAATCCTGGAGGTCCGCATCTCCTCCACTTTTTCATCTCTTTAGGGTTGGTCTGGAGCGGCCGCTCCGACCAACCCCCTCTATTTTTCAGGGTTTTTAGGATGCGTAATACAAAATACGACGTTCTAATTACCATCCAGGCAATCCTGAAAAGGTACCGTGGTAACTGGTGTTATGCCTCACGGGATAAGATCCTCGAATTATTACAGAAATATCACACCATCGAAATCAGATACCGCATGCTTGGCTATCACCTGGCCGACCTACGGGACGCCGGACTCATAAAGTCCATATGCCGCAACCACCGTAGGGCGGATGGGACTTTGTGCTTATTGACATCGGCCAGGTGTCTAACTATAAAGGGCTGTAAATACCTTCTCAAACGGGGTGTTACGTGGGCGCAACATCACCTTAACCGGCTGAAACTAAAGTACATGCCGCCTCAGCCTGGTAAACCAGACCATGAGGCGAAACCCGCCACCCGGGAAAAATTCCCGGAACCCTCAGGAAAAAATCCCTTCCTTGACCCGGGCCACAGGCGTCGCCTTGGCCTGCCAGACGCACCCCCTTTCAATCCCAAAAAAGCCTGATTACGATATCGTAATTAAACCCTTGACTTCCCTGTCATCACCATGTGAAAATATTCACACATAGGTCTTTTTACCTATGTGTGAACCCACACAAAGGAGGTCAGGTTATGGCAGAGATCAAGTCACTTTCGGCTATCAAGGAAAAGTGGACACGGGTCACCCCTGGGCGTATCGCGGATTATACCTTAGGCATCAAGAACCCCAGGCGAGACTGGGAAACTGAGACGCTTGCCGCTGAGGACAACTGGAAAGCGGGAGTTGATGCAGCCCAGGCAAAGGGCCTTTTCGGTAAAGGCGTTTCAAAGGCTGGCACCAAGAAGTGGCAGGATAAGTCCCTTAAGAAAGGCCCAGGGCGTTTTGCGGAAGGTGTCTATCTTGCCGGCGACGATTACGAAAGGGGCTTCGCTCCCTATCGTGAGGCTATCGCCCGCGTAGATCTTGGACCAAGGTTTCCTCGCAGAGATCCCAGGAACCTTGAGAGGGTCAGGCGAATCGTCAACGCTCTTATCGAGGAGAAAGTCGGGGGCTAATCTTTAACCACAATATCTTGTGTTAAGGAGGTCACCCGTGAAGATTTCTTTCTGGAAGATCATGACGATCTTCTCCATCGTCTCGAATTGGTCATCCCAGGCCCTGGCTGATAAAAAGGTCACCCTGGAGGAGGCCCTGGATCTCGTACAACAGTTAGCGACCGCCCTGGGCGTGCCGACCGAGTACGATATCAAGAAATACGTGAAATAAGCTTTGAACTGAAAGGAGGTTTAACCTTATGAATTACAGGCTTACCACTGTCCTTGCAAGAGAGGACCATGACGCCGACACCACAAAAGTCATCGAAATCAATCTTCGTGATCCTATTTCACGCATGCAAGTCATCTTTGAACCCGACCACGGCGCAGACGCCGAGCCTGCCGGTCATCCCGCTTTATGTATCTCCAAAATAGAGATCGTTGACGGCTCTGATGTCATTTACTCCCTATCCGGTATCCAAACCATGGCATGCGACTGGTATCAAACCCTCCAAGAACCCCCTAACATTATTTCCAACTTCGACGCTATCTTATCCGAACTCATATACAACATCAACTTTGGACGTTTTCTATACGACCCGCTATACGCATTCGACCCGACCAAGTTCACCAACCCTCAACTAAAGATCACTATTGACATCGATGCCGGTGGTAGTAATACCGCCTCTGGATACCTCACTGTCCTCGCTGATATCTTTGATGACAAAACAATCTCCCCAGAAGGCTTTTTAATGCATAAGGAGATCAAGGACTATGCCTTCGGCTCAGCTACTCACGAGTACACTGACCTCCCAACTGATTACCCCTACCGCAAGCTTTTTGTCGCAAGTTTGGTAGCAGGAACCGGACCTGATTATATTTTCGACAATATCAAACTATCTGAAGACCATGACAAGAAAATCCCCCTGAATCACTCCATCAGTCAAATCCTAAAAGCCGTCGTTGGAAGGAATGGGCCCTACCGTGAAAAACAGTGGGGACCCGGAAACCTGAACTCCATTTACTACCGCTGCACCCCCACTTATAAGCCCGTTGGCGTTGTAACTTTTTGGGTTACGCCTTGTCCTGCAGGAATGATTTCCTTTTATAGTGGATCCGGGGGCCGCTTTGCACTTGATATGAACACCGCAACATCGAACTGGCAGGCTATTATTGAAGGCCACTGCCCACACGGTGTTTTGGAAATTCCTTTCGGGCTTCAGGATGATCCTAAAGACTGGTACGATGTAACAAAGCTTGGAAGTTTGCGCCTTGATATCTTTTCGGCGTCCGGAATGAGTTCGTCTGAGAGTTGCCAGATCTTCCTGCAGCAGCTTCGTAACTACGCATAGTTGCCGTGAGGCTTGAATATCAATTCCGGGCCACTGAGTACTGGACGGACGACCACGACAAACGGGTATATGGAGAGCGGGTTAAGCCTGGCTGGATCCTGAAGGTACTGACTTGCTTCCTTCATTTGCCTGATTCCGAGATGAATGATGTCGCTTTCTTGTTGGTTGATGACGGGGGTCGGGAGTTGGAGATCCGGTCGAGGGCACGGGACAAGGCAAAACAGGGCATGTCCGCGCTCAATCCGTTTTATGTAGGTGAGTACCAGAGAATCATCGGCCAAACGTCCCGGTTTGAGGAGAATGAACATATGTGCCTCACTGTGATAGGTGAGATGATACCACTTAACAAGTGGAGGAAGGGCAAGGTTTAGCCCCCTATGCCTAAACACAACGTTAATGACTTCGACCAGCTTTACAGGCGCACCATTACCGAAAAAGCTGATGCTGCAGATCCTTATTACCTGAAGCTGGACAGGGTACCCGCTCGACAGGTCCGTGTACTTACCCACGTAACCGTCGACAACCAGACTGATGGTTACACGAAATGCCGCCTTGGAATCGATAGTAGTGGACGTCTTCACTACCTGGATGAACTCACAAATCCCCTCGTAAATGAACTTGCCGTCTCCCGAACCGACATCATTCTTGGCGAAGGTGATGTTTTTTTTGCGGAGCTGGCCGGCGGCATCGAGAATGACCTGGTGGTTATGACTTGCGTTGGGTGGGAGTTTAACTTAAAGTGACGGACTTTGGCAGGCGCATCGGCGTAGGTGATATGCTTAAGTCTGCTTATGATCCTAATGAAGATGGAATCATAGCAGTTGGGCAGACCGAAGCCGATATGAAAAAGTCCGTCTATGACACCGATGACGACGGTAAAGTAAACGACGTTGAGGCACACGCAAGTAGCCACCAGGATGCCGGAACCGATGAGATAGACGCAACCGCTTTGGTGGGCAGGATAAACTATGTAGACCGTGGTGATCCTGTAGCGGCCGACAAGATCGTCGGTGACTTTACCACTGATGGAGGCTGGCACACATTAGACCTATCTGCCATAGTGCCCGCTGGAGCTACAGTAATACACCTAAGGATTAGGATTAAAGACGATCTTACACAAACCCATCTTCACCTCCAAAAAAACGGCAACACTGGTGCGACAAACGTACTTATAGCCGAAACCCTCGTTGCTAACGTTGATCACCATTTCAGCGGTTTTGTCTCCTGTGACACAGACCGCAAGCTTTCATACCACGCAACAAACACCACCATCACCACCTTGTCTCTATACGTACGTGGGTGGTTCATATAGCTAACTTTTAACATATGTTTTACGCATTCTCACTCGAACTACCCACTTCAAACGCCCACTCTACTGTTTACGAGCTGGAGATGAAGCTCACGGCTGGAATCATTCACCAGGTCGATGTACTCTTTCAAGATCAATGTGCTCATAAACAGCACGTTCAGATATTTCATGCTAATTATCAGATATGGCCCTCAAATCGCGGTGCAAACCTCAGGGGCAACGCTACTGTTATCAGCTTCCGCGAATTTTATGAAATGCTTCCCGGAGATCCCCCTTTGACTGCTAAGTTTTGGTATGACAGCACTCAAACTTGGAAAGAAACTATTATACAAATAGGGTTACTTCCTAAACGTATCATCCAGCCCATGAGTTTTCAGGAGCTGCTCGCAGCGGCCGCGGGGATAGAGTGACCAATGACAAAGTACACCCATGCCTCAAAGCATTAGACGCGGACTGCTTTCGCGCCCGGCCTGCATGGGCGAAGCAGGCTTTTGCTTACCGTATACTTCACCTCTTAACTCCTAAAGCACTTACCAAAAGACTCCCAAAGGGATTGAGGACCGCGCTTCTTGCGCCAGGCGTCGAAATGCCGCCAGGCGTTGAAATGCCGCCAGGCGTCGTGGTGGGACCCGGCGGCGAGGTCCCGCCTGGCTGGACGCCAGGCGATCCCCTACCACCAGGGGCGATCCCCGTGGCCACGGCGCCACCAGGGGTCGACGACTCGGGCCCAGCCCCTCCGACTTATACCGACGTTTGGGGTCCCGGTCCCGTACACATCGTCTCACCTTCCGCAGGTGTCGTTGAGGCCACCACCACTTTACCCGGAGACCCTGCTGATGGTGTTGTACTCAACTATGGCAATGATTGGGACACAGTAAGAAACACCGGCCCTGGCCTTGGTTATTATGATGATGAGGAGTCAAACCTTGAGGCCGTACTTGCAGCCGGCTGGTATACTTACTACATACAGCGAGCCTTCCTATATTTCGACCTCTCCTCCATACTCGCAACCGCAACCTGTATCGCGGCCTCTGTAGACGTCGCAGGCTACACCAACGCTCAATCAGACGTTGCCATCCTCAAGGGCACCCAGGATGACACCCTTGGCAATAGTGATTACATGGCCTTTTATGGGGATTACTTCGATAAGATCACCTGGCAGCTCACATCAAACCCACCCGCTGATTTTAACACCTTCACCCTGGACGCCGCCGGTATCACACACGTAGAATCCATGTTTGGCCAAACCGCCAAGTTCTGCCTGAGAGAATTTGATCATGACTACGACAACGCCACTCCTGGATGGACAGGCGGCTGGTTCAGGTCCGGCGCCTGCTTTGCCGACCACTCAACGCCCGCCTACAAACCACGAATCAACATAACTTATGAATCATGATTGACTACCTCATTAAGGCCCTACCCATCTTGGCTGCCCTTATTGTCTATTTTGTCCGTCTCGAAGTAAAGCTCGCGGTTATCACCCGCGATCTTTGCTGGATTAAAAAAAGGCTCCAAAATCTCAGATGACCAAAAAGATCTTTAAGGCAGTCGATTGCTGCAAGGGCGCTCGAAAACCTTACAAGTTTATCCAGATCCACCCACGCCATTATGTCTGCAAACCAGGCGAAATCGTAGAATTAACCCTAAAGAATTTCCACAAGGGTTGTGACCCTTCTTGCTGGACATGGTACCTCAGATCCGGACCAGGCTATCTTACTTTTGATACAGGCAGCGCCATTAACTATTATGCACCCCAGTCTTTTCGCCCGGAAGACTGCGCGGCCATCATTGACCTTTATTGCGGCGGCCGACTCATTGACTCCATTTCTATCTCTACCAATGTTTGGATGGGCACACAGCTTGCCTACATCACTACCGGTTTCTGGCTCCCGGGGGGCTGGCATGGAAAATATATTCGGGACCCTACCGCTCCCGAGATTGAAGAACTTACCCAGGAAATATGGATCAAGGAAGGTGCTTGGAGAGACCCCACCCCTGCAGAGATTGAAAAACTCACTCAGGAAATACACGCAGGCTATGGGCCACTCATAGGCTCATATGAAGGTTACTCCGACTGGTGTTGGGGCCGCATCCCTTTATCTTATTGTATTTACATTTACAGATTCGATTGCGCCGGCCGGCTTTTGCACAGAGATGTCCGATGTATTAGGTGTCATTGCTATACGGATGTAAAAAAGGTAATTAAGATGAATGAAGATCGATGGTTCTCTTATGGCCTATTTTTCGGACCCACCTCATGGGCGGAACAGTGTACCGGTGATCGGGCTATTTGTATGCAGGCGAGTTTGAATCAGTTCGTCTTGCCCTTTGTTTCAAGCTGGAATTACAAGTTACCCAAACCATTACCCGGCAAGGAAGTTGTAGAAAGAATCAAGCAAGGCTATTACTTAAAACGGGGGGGTATTTTAGATCTTCGCACCCCTGCAATGATCGACAAGGGTTGCTGTATCCCTCTCGAGACCTAATGCCAACAATTTTAGGTAAATCATACGACACGACATGGCGGGGATCCCCGCCACACATGTTGCCTCCGGATGTCCCTGTTTGGTACAGGTTTTTAGACAAGTGGGGCCACCTTTTTACAAACCTTTATTACGATGTCCTCTTAGGGGGGCCCAGGTTGTCCCCCGACCAGGAGAAAGACAAGTATTGGCTAATGTGGAGGGCTAACACCTCAAAGCGAGCTGATGCGATCGCAGAGCTCGAAAACGAGGTCTGGATTATCGAGGTATCGGCACGCCCCGGATTACGGGCCGTCGGTCAGCTGATGGTATATCTCTCCCTCTGGATCGAGGACCCCAAGATCATGAAACCAGAAAAGTCCGTCCTCGTCTCCCAGGAGCTCGACACCGACCTTATAGCGTCAGCTGCACGATTCGGGATACAGACCTATATCATGCCCTTAACTTTATCTAGATAGTCCCGTAAGCAGGCTCTCCCGCTTACCATTTTACACTCAGGTTCGGAAGACCAGGGCTGATATTGCCCTGGAACAAAAAACACCACTTAGGATCCTGAACACCATTTTTTCAAACCATGGCTGACTGGACAGCACCGTTTCGCATACCGAAGCTCTCAGAGGCAGATTGGGGACGCAAAAAGGCTGAATACGTAGCCGAGCACGGCTACAGTATTACTATTCCCGGCCTCTCTGATATTATCAAGGTCCGGACCGAGGAGCCAATGACCGCCCTCGAACACTACCATTGGAAAAAGAAGAACTGGGATTATTTTAGCCCGAAGCGTCTCGATGAGTGCAGGAAACAGAAACAGCAACGAAAAGAACGATACCTTGCTATGCTCGCAAGCCCAACGCCTGCAGTCTTTCAGAACGCCGGTACAATTATGACCGCAATCGACGACGCCCAGGACGCCATCATCACCCTGGGTGCCCTGGGTAACCTCGCCCGATACGTCGCACCAAAGGTCCTGGGCAGGTTATTACGAGGACCAACCGGACTCTTGCTTCTAACTTCAGATCTCCTAAATATGATCCAATCCGCCGGCATGTACTGTATGGCCCCCATGTACGGAAAAAAGGGGGGGGAGGAACTCGCCAGGGGCAGTCCAAAGACCATGAAAATGCGACTTAAAACACGTATGCACTCTAAGGCCAGGCTGCCCACAAAATCTGACTGGATCCAGGGACTACAAACCAGCAACGAGGTTTTTGGTTTTGGGATATCCCTCGGCCCTATTATAGGACTCATGTCTGATATAGTTTTCGGATCCGTCCGGACCTCTCTCAGGGAGGCCCCAAAGATTAAGTTCCCAGTCCCTGATTTAGCCCACTGGTATAAAGCGGCTCAAAGGGTCGTTAAGTCCGCCGGCGTCATGTTCGGTTTTCCGCACCTCACCCACGACGAGGACATTCTCATGTGGATTACCGCCGTCGAGCTCGCTTTTGGACATCTCTTTGAGATCACCAAGGAGTGGCACCCCTTGGAGATGATCGAAGACGTCCAAGACCTCGAGGTAAAGGCACCTGAGCCGTGGCACACTTTAACTGTAGAAGTCATCAATGAAGGACCCGTCCTTTGGCCATCTGTGATGGGATGGCCAAGCACCAACACTTCCTGGGCCAATGTTGTGGACTTGGCCGATACCTGCCAACCCGTGGCCACCGAGAACCTGGACCGTTTTCAGGAACGAAACAAGCACTCCTGGACGGGTTACATGGGCGGCGTGTGCGCCACCGAGGCGAGCGGCTATTTCCTGGCCTGTATGGAGGATGAGATGGACGTTGCCTACGACCACACTGTGCAGCTTAAGGCGGCCACGACCATGCTAAAATACGGCTGCTCTCTGGATCCGTACCAACCCTATGAAAAGTTTGAGTTGTTTGCTAACTTCCTCGATGATTGTGAGGCTACAGACTGGAACCCCACCATGAGGAACATCTTGGAGTTCTGCTTTTCTGAGTGGAACGATATTAAGCTCATTTGCACTGCCTATCCTGCAACGCCTCCCTGAACGGCCAATCCCCCCCCAAACCCCCCCACAGGGGGGAGTTTAAGGACTGTGGACCGACTCGCGGGGCATAACTCCGCACTCCTCGCCGGCCCCCGCAAGCGGAGGCCGGCTCGTCGCCCTCAGTCGCGCCATAAATCCCGGCGACACCTTGAAAAATCGTGCCGGTGTAAGCTTTTATTTACACAAGTTAACTTTGGAAGCATGATGCACGATTTATCGCAGTGTCTTAGCATGGGATTTTTGTCACTCCCTCGGGGGCAGGAACACCTTACCTCCACTGCGGAGTAATGCCCCGCTCCCTGGCCCACTCCTGACGATCGGAGGCTCCGGGGGGGAAAAAAAAGGCACACCAAGGTGAGGAAAGGACTAAAAAACCCTTATTCGATTTTTACCCCCCTCCGCAACATATCTCGGACAGTCTAACTGATTAACGGTCTAACGACCGGGAGGACTGACTGCCGAGGGCTTTTACTCCTGTCTCGCTTCGCTTAAAAACAGGAGTAAAAATCTCAAGGAGGTTCAGTTCATGACTACTCAAGAGATGGACAAATTGTGGGAAGAGGCACGCAAGCCATTGCCAAGTCCTTCGGAAGTGGCAAGGCTGGCCTTAATTGAAGGTTGGAAATGGTACATGGATAATAAACATTTATTTCAAACTGGAGGTGACGATCATGAAAGACCATTGCGCTAGATGCGGAGATTTTGAGGAAATGGAACCTGGTGGCTATCTATGCCAAGATTGTTTCCGCCACCAAGCTTATGACAATGACTCCTATGATGTCCCTGGCTTAGGCGGGACCTCGTTAAGGCGGTTGTGTTGGCGGGTAGTTACATGGATACGTTATCATTAACGAATCGGGCCGCTCAAAGAGCGGCCCTTTTCTTTTGTTCGCAAACCATAATTATTACCGCCCTGCCTCGGAAGACTCGGCGTGAGAACCGCCGAGGAATACGCGCACCCACGCACCATCCCTCGCTGGACAGGACGGGTTTCCGGGCTCCGATACTCGCGGGGTCCAGGTAAGGAATGATGCCCAGCCACGCCCCCGCTCGTATCTCCGCCCTTCAACCCTTTTCAACGTCGCAGCGCTTCTCTCGGCGACTACCTCATCAGTGGAGGAAATCCGGTGAACCGGATTTCGCCTTTTTTGCGGCCCTGATTCAAAAATTTTGAGGTAGTGGGACAAGAAACAAAAAAGTACGGGCCTGCTACGCCATAGTTCGCTTGCCCCCTCCGTCCCGGAGGGCCGCGAACAATGGCGTTCCCTTTGCCATGCATTTTCGGTAAACCGAAAACCAGGGACCGCACGCCCGTACTTTTTTGTTTCTTGTCCCACAACAAATGGCCGCGATCACCCCCCTACCCCCTCAAGGGGGAAAGAACATTAAACAAATCCCTATCCAGGGGCTGCCTCCCCAACCTCAACACCAGGAGCTCTCGACTTCTCCAGCACCACGATGATTTTATCTTCAGTAAATTCCTGTTTTACCAACTTCCAACCAAAACCCGTCACCAGGTTCGACAGCCTTTCAATGTCTAGCCGGTCTATCTCTATCGGCATTAATACCACCCCCCTTCAATCAGCCATCTTGTCTGCTATTGCTGCAGTTATTAAACTCGCACATTTTCCACACGCCCTGATCGTGTGCTCTTTTCCTAACTCCAGGGGACCGAGACAAAGATCACACACAATATATATAGGACGTGCCTCAGCGGGACTCGACCCACCCCCGCTCCCTACGGTACCGCCCTCTTTTGATCGTTGCCCTTTCTTCCAATCATTCACCCATCCCCTGGCCACCGTTTGAGTTACACCATGATCGATTGCATATCCTAAAAAGTAGTCAATGGCTGCCTCATCACCAAGACTCCACAGTTCTTCGGCAACGCTATAACTGATTTGCTTTTTATGCACCGCCTTTTGAAGCTGTGGCGGCATTTTTAGCAAGTCAAGCCGGCGCTTAACCACGCCCCCTGACTTCCCCATTATTTTACCAATCTTATCACAACTCAGACCATGCTTATCATATAGGTCACTGTAAATTGCAGCTTCTTCAATAAGACTAAGATCAACCCGTCCAAGGTTTTCGGACGCCCGTGCAAGGGCACTGTCCACATCACTAAAAACCCCGACGATACAGGGGATCTTTTTACGCTTAAGCTTCTGGAACGCCAGGAACCGTCGATGGCCCGCCACGATCTCAAACCGATCGGCGACAGCGCGTACATTAATAGGCAGAAGTAATCCAACCTCTTCGATATTTTCAGCAAGAGACGCGATCTCCCCAGGGTCAATCTCAAGCCGAATAACGCCTTTTGGCTCATCAATCTTTACCAGTTCGATCTCTTTTATTCTTAACGCCAAGGCTTTCGGCATCTATAAACCTCCTTAGTCTTATTTCGTCATACCCCATACGCTCAAGGATAATAAATTCAACGTCAACCCATCTACACTCATCAATCATCCCTCTGGGGATTGTCACCCGATATTGACCCCCAAACTTGCTGATCTTCGATAGGTATTTTGGCATGGACCACCCATAGACTTTTATCCTTGACATGTCAAGGATAAAAGACTATTCTCCGGATCTGTGACAATAATACAGAAAAACCACCAGGGCACCACCCGACGCTGTGACGCCAGGTGCTACAACGCGAAGGGAAAAAAATGTACGTGCATTTGTGACGGCCGCAATCATGGAGTCGGTCGAAACACGGCTATATTACAGGCTATAGACTGGACTCAGAACTATGCAATCGACAACCCGGGCGAAAACTTTACCCTGGGTCGTCACCTGCAGCTTAAACTTATCGAGGACCACTAAAGGAAGTCACTCCGCGGGGACCCCTTCTCAGGGACAAGACAACTCCCCCGTGGAGTGACACAATCTTTTAACCGGAGGTCACGCCACGGGGTCCCCTTCTCAGGGACAAGACAACTCCCCCGTGGGGTGACGCACATTTAAGGACGGAAACAATGATGAGCCTTCAAGAATTGCACGCAATTATCAGAACCATTCAGGGCCTACCTGACGACTTTTTGATCCGGATACTAATGGCAGCCACGCAGGAACTCCTTAGACGCACCCAGGAACAGTTACGCGACTTAAAGGACCTAACCAAAAAACAATAATATGAAACCTGAAACAATCACGAAACTCGAGTACCATCTAACAACCCTCTCAGTTGAAAACCTCTGGCAGTTCTTGGCCTTGATAGTCCGGGAAATATACAGCCGCGGCACCAACTCCAAAAGCCCCGGAACACACCCGGCAATAAACAACGGCAAGGACTGTGAACCGAATCACGGGGCCTAACGTGGTGCGCCAAACACTCTGTAGCTCGTCCGGGCAATATATCGTCTAAGACCAACCCGTTACCCTCTGCGGCCTCGATGTTGCAACGGACGAGCAACAGAGTGTAAGGCGTCCGGAGTCGCGCCAGAACGGGACGGGCCTTCCGGAATAATTTACTGCGTACCCCAAACGTCTGTTACGCCCGCTTGTCGCAAGCGGCGGGCTTCACAGACCTTTAGGGCCCCAAATTATCCCTCCCTGTCCCTCTTCGCCCTAACCTGTCACGCCTCCGGAGGCAGGAAC
>JABUBK010000220.1_pt1 | contig 12858 bp, 10 predicted proteins | sample 7332671 | NCBI WGS metagenome assembly JABUBK01 (sample SAMN07256342, study PRJNA390944) | subsurface metagenome | isolation source: Methane hydrate marine sediment | place: Pacific Ocean: Eastern North Pacific, ODP site 1244 | collected 2002
AGAAAAGCCACAGAGTGTGCAAACTCCTCTGTTGTGCCGAGCCTATTCATTGGGATGCTCGCCTCGATTGTCTTGTAAAAATCTTCCTTGGTTCCTTTTTCTGATTCGGCATAGGATTGCGCGAGTTCTTCCACTCTCTCTGTTTTTGTGTATCCAGGGCAGACAGAATTGACAGTGATACCATAAGGAGCAACTTGTTCGGACAGTGACTTGGCAAATCCGAGGACTCCGGCTCTCGCCGTATTCGAGAGGATCAAGTTTGGAATGGGCTGTTTTGCAGAAACAGAGGTGATGCAGATGATCCTTCCCCATCGGTTCGTTTTCATATGAGGGATGGCTTCGTAGCAGAGCGAAATCGTGCTTATTAGATTTAACTCTACGGCATTACGGTAGTCATCAGGAGAGAAATCATCCACAAAACCGGGAGGAGGACCTCCAGCATTGCAGACCAGGATGTCGATAGATCCGAGCGTGGAAACAACATCTGCGACCATTTGTTTAACTTGATCCTTCTGTGTCACATCCGCTGTATAAGCCTGGACGATGCCGCCTGTTTCAGCGGCAATGTTTTCTCTTGCGGTGGAGTTTTTTGTCTCGTTCCGTGCACAAATTGCGAGCTTCGCGCCTTCTCTTGAGAGTTGGAGAGCAACTGCTTTCCCCAAGCCGCTGCTGGATGCGGCCACCAACGCCACCTTATCCTTAATTCCAAGGTCCATGATTTCTCCTCTTTCGTGGATAGCGATGCTATCTGTATGAAATCTTGGCGAATAGTGCTTTATGCCCCCGCCTCATTATTTCTTTGGCATCCCGATCGCACCGAACACACTTATGGTAGATCACATCCCCGATCAGGGTTGCTTTATCGTTCCTTTCCTCATCGGAAAAGAAATAGGCCTCCATGGTATCGTAAGGGCGCGATGTTCCGTCACTCTCGTATTTAATGGTCAGGTCTCTTCTCGCCTCAAAAACACGGAAAGCGCTCTCTGTCCAGTTAAAATCTTCCAGTCCGAGATCGGGATTGATCCTGAGATGTGCGGCGAGGAGGATCGTGGGGAGCTCAGAAGCCTCCATCTCTTCACTGCATTGGATGAAGGTTTCTGCTGTTGCAGCATTTCCGATGTTGATCTCGTAAATGGGTGAGGTCCCATCATCACGGAGATATTCTTTGATGATGTTCATGAGCATCCTGAGTTGGATGGCATTTTGTGTCGAGAGAAGCATGGAGATTTTAAATGAAAGGTTTGGGATCTCTCTGGCGTAATAACAGGCAGCGACGATGGTGGACCAGCTTGGATTGAGATAGAAATTTCCTCCGGTTTCAAGCGCGGCTCTAGTGACCCCATCGAGGTAGACGAGATGATTATTATTCCCGACTTCGACACCACCGAGATTGCCGAAAGCTGTTCCCATGTTTTTCATGATGAGCTGACTCATGCCATTGCCAAGGTCTCTCCGTTCGAATCTTTCGCCGGTCACGTTTTCGATGCGCTCAAACCGCTCTATAGGGAGTGGGATCCCGATGAGGTTTGTTGAGCAAAACTTGCTTGCTTCGAGGATATTTTCAGCCATTGCTAGAGTGGCGAGCAGGTCTCCGCTGTAGACATATTGCTCTGTCATGGGCACAACAGAGATCATTTCGGTTGGGAAGAGCACATCTCCGCTTTCTGCAATCCTCCTCATACAATCAAGTGTTACGGGGGCTGCTTGGAAACCAGAGACTTGTGTGGTGCAAACTCCATCCTTTGTTAACTCGATATTGTTCTCGGCGATGAAGTCTTCCACCTTTGCGAAACGCTTTGCGTATTCTTCAGCGTTTGCGAGAGTCTCTCCAAATCCTTTCTCCTCTGCGATATTCTTTCTTGTTTTGTAGTCTCTTTTTTCTTCAATCGTCTGCGAAATCTCTTTAGCTCCTCCGTAGGAATCGAGCAAAGCATCCATGGCTTTGATGTCATTGTCGCGGAGTAGTTTGAAGTGCATACTTCACCTCCTGCCTACCTGAATCATTTATAAAACTCGTGAATAGTCTTTTAGATAAATAAAATTGGGAAGGGCCCATTCACTCTCCATCGTGAGGGTATCAATTGTATTGAAAAATATTAGGATATGCAAGTTTCTGTTCTTATGCTACCTCCAAATCCGTGATGATGCCCGTCCAGCCCTTCACGTGGTTTTCTCCACCACACAATTGCGACACTTAATAACGCAATGTGAATTCAACCCATCACGCTTTTTTGGTGCGTATGATATTAGACAGAGGAGACAAAAATAAATATAATTCCTTAATACAGGAGAGTTCATTTATATACCTGTTAAATAAAAAAGAATAGAGTGACGATATAGAGCAAACAGAAAAATAGGGCGAGCAAGGAGGAAAACGATGCGTTTAATCTTCGTTGGCTTTGGGACTGTAGGTCAGGGATTGGCAGAGCTTTTAGTGGGAAAAAAGGACCTTCTATCCAAGGCTTATAGTCTGGATCCGGTCGTGGTCGGTATTTCGGATGAGATGAAGGGGAGTGCTGTGAATCCTGCAGGATTGGACCTCTCCGAAGCTCTGGAGCTGGTAAAACAAGAGAAGTTAGTGTGTGATATGGAAGTTGGGGCATATGAGGGGAATGCACTGGATATGATAAGAGATGCCGATGCAGATGTGATGCTTGAAGCCACTTATACCAACATAAAAACAGCTGAGCCGGCGACCTCTCATATCAAAGCGGCACTGGAAAAAGGACTCCATGTGGTCACAACGAATAAAGGCCCTCTGGCTCTCAATTATAAAGACCTTGTCCAAATAGCCGATGACAAAGATGTTCAATTCCTTTTCGAGGGAACAGTAATGAGTGGAACGCCATTGCTCAATTTACTCAGGGAAACACTTGCGGGAAGCACCGTAGCCGAGATCAAAGGGATATTGAACGGAACGACGAATTATATCCTGACTCGAATGGAAGAAGGTCTTTCCTACGGGGATGCACTCAAAAGAGCTCAAGAGCTTGGGTATGCTGAAGCTGTTCCGGATGCAGATGTCTTAGGCTGGGATGCCCTTGCAAAAGTGACGATACTGGCAAAGGTCGTGTATGGAGCGAGCGCAGATCCTTTTGATTATCCTTGTCAGGGGATCACTGGGATAACAGCCTCTGCGATCGAAGAAGCCAAAAGCCGGGGAAAGCGGTTCAAGCTCATCGGCAAGGTTTGGAGTGATGGGGGTATTGCCAAAGCCTCTGTGGCTCCTGAAGAAGTGGACATCAGCCATCCTCTTGCCAGTGTTATGGGGGCAACCAATGCTGTCACGGTCACGACAGATACCCTGGGTGATGTGACAATAGTTGGCCCCGGTGCTGGGAGAAAAGAAACCGGGTTCAGCATGCTCATTGATCTGATCAAAATCGCCTCTAAATAAATGTTAGGTCAGTTCCCCGAGCTGACCGAGGGAATGGAGGATCCATTCCCTGAACGGATCGAAACCTTGGGTCAATCTTAAATTAATATATGAAATTCCATATAAGGAGAGTCCGATGAAAAATAGGTTTTTTGTATTACTAGTTCTGATCTTAGCGCTGACGATTTTCAGTCATGCCCAAAAGGATTTGAAAGTATTCATTTCTGTGGATATGGAAGGAGTCTGCGGTGTAGTTCACTGGGAGGATGTAAGCCGGAGCGGAAAGGATTATGGCCTTTTCCGGAGGCTGATGACAGAGGAAGCCAATGCTGCCATTGAAGGGGCGCTGGCTGCAGGAGCGACTGAGATCCTGGTAAGGGACTCGCACGGAAGTGCCCGCAATATCCTTCCTGATCTGCTCCATCCCAAAGCCGAGCTGATCCGCGACTGGGCAAATAGCCCTCTAAGTATGATGGAAGGGATAGACGAGACCTTTGATGCGGTCATTTTTATCGGGTATCATGCCAGAGCGAATACTCCAAATGCAATCCTTGATCACACCATGTCATCATCGGCTGTGTACGAAGTCACTATCAATGGAAAAAAGATGCCGGAAGCGGGGATCAATGCTTTCATTGCGGGTAATTTCGGCGTGCCTGTGGTTTTGGTTGCAGGGGATAAAGCTATTTGTGAACAAGTCAGAGAATTATTCGGCGAGGTAGAGACTGCTGCCGTCAAAAAAGGTATTGGGAATGCGGCCAGAATGCTTCATCCCAAGAAAGCTCAGGAGCTGATCAAAAAAAAGACTACAGAAGCGTTGAACCGTTTGAGCGATTTCAAGCCATTCACATTCACTCCTCCGTATACCATGGATATTACGTTCAGGAATGAAGAACGGGCCGAGAAGGCCTCCTGGCTTCCCGATGCTAAAAGGAAGACGAGCACGACTGTTTCCTTTACTAGCGACGATTGGATGGACGTAATAAAGTTTTTTATGTTCGCCGTCTAAAAAAAAGGAGCAGCGGAATTTACTTCCGCTACTCCATTCAGGTTCTGGTTCTTGCTCTACTTTTATTTCTTAACTTGTTCTTCGACCCAGTCTGTAGTGACTGTCTTCGGTCTTTCGATCGCTAGACCCAGGACTCTATCCCAGATCAAGGATGACAGGACACCGATCGCTCGAGAAACACCAAAGCATACGGTGTAGAAGTCATACTCTTTCATACCATAGTGGAGAAGAATAACTCCGGAGTGAGCATCAACATTGGGCCACGGATTCTTGGCTTTTCCCTGTTCTTCGAGGATGGGGGGAACAACTTCGTAGAGTGCGCTCACGGCCTTGAAGATCTCATCATCGGGAAGATGTTTCAGGGAGAAGTCTCTCTGCGCCACGTACCTGGGGTCGGTCTGACGGAGGACAGCATGGCCGTATCCGGGGATAACTCGACCTGAATTCAATGTATCCCAGCAGTACTTCGTAAGCTGTTCTTTTGTGGGAACTCCGCCCAATTCATCCATAAGGTTCATGACCCAGCGAAGAACTTCCTGGTTGGCCAAACCATGCAATGGTCCGGCAAGGCCGTTCATGCCTGCAGCGAGCGAGTAGTAGGCATCGGAAAGTGCAGACCCTACGAGGTGTGTGGTATGCGCAGAGACATTTCCACCTTCGTGGTCGCTGTGGAGCACAAGATAGAGGCGCATGAGTTCTGTGAAAGCAGGATCATCGGTAACGCCGAGCATATGGGCCATATTGCCTCCCCAATCCAGTTCGGGATTAGCTGCAATGTGATCTCCATTTCTGTAGCTTTTGCGGTAGATGTAGGCTGCAATCCTGGGGAGTTTAGCGAGCAGGTTCATGACATCTTCGAACATGGGATCCCAGTATTCCATCTTGCTGATGCCTTCTCTATACTGTTGAGAAAAGACAGAATCTTTTTGGAGAGATACGATGGCTGCAGAGAACTGGGTCATGGGATGTGTGTCATCAGGTACTGCATCCAAGATTTTCATGAGATAGTCTGGAAGCTCACCGCGTTTTTTCCATTCTTCAGTGACCTCTTTGACATCGTCCTCGGTTGGTAAATCTCCTGTGAGAAGTAGATAAAAAAGTCCTTCGGGAAGAGGTTCCTCTCCGCCGGGGGCTTTGGGGAGCTTCTCTCTGAGCTGTGGAATGTTGTAACCGCGGAAACGAATTCCCTCAAAGGGATCGAGAGCTGAGGTTTCGGTCACGATACATTTCACTCCTCGCATTCCGCCATAGGCTTGAGTCACTGTGACGTCTGAGATTTTTTGATCACCGTACTCCTTGACGATCGATCTGACTCTGTTGCGCATGGGATCGATTTTCGACTGGAATGTTTCTTTTAAAGACATTAATAGACCTCCTTCTATATTTGTTTAGTATTAAAAACTTGTCTTCCGCCCTTGAGCTGACGGATAAAGAATATATCACCATGATTAAGCTCTGTCAACTACTTCATAACTATGAAATTCTTTAGTCAAAAACTCAACAAATCTGGAGAAAAGCTTGAGGATATAGGCTTCATTCCCCGGCCGGATCGGGCACAAAAGCTAAGCGATTCTTGAATAAATATTCAGTGAAAACGGTATTTTAAGTAACAAGGGCGCTGGAGTAGAATTTATTGTTTAAAGAGATGTTTGACTTTTTTGCCCTGACATAGTTTATTATGATTAAATTTTTATAAATGGAGGAGACAAAAAATGGGTGGTTCATTAGTAGTACTCATCATAATCGGGGCGATTGTAATTTTCGCCATCGGTATTTACAACAACCTGATTACATTGAGGAATCGAGCGGATAATGCTTGGGCCCAAGTGGATGTTCAACTGCGGAGAAGATACGACCTGATCCCCAACCTGGTCGAGACAGTCAAAGGATATGCCAAACATGAAAAGGAAACCTTCCAGATGGTGACGGAAGCACGGGCAAAAGCGATCAATGCTCAAACGGTCAAGGAACAGGGAGAGGCAGAGAACATGCTCTCGGGTGCCTTGAAATCGCTATTTGCCGTTGTGGAGAGCTATCCCGACCTCAAGGCTAATCAGAACTTCCTGATGCTTCAAGAAGAGCTGGCGGGAACAGAAGGAAAGATCGCCTATGCACGCCAGTTTTACAATGACACAATCATGAAGTTCAACACAAAGCAACAGGTGTTTCCGGCGAGCATCATCGCTAGCATGTTCAATTTCTCCGAGAAGGAATACTTCGAGATCGAAAAGCCCGAAGCCAGAGAGTCTGTCAAAGTGGAGTTCTAGCTCCGGGTGATTATTTTAGGCAACGACCGAGACTTTATCACAGCTTGAAAATGTACGAACAGATCTCCAGTAACAAAAGGAAGTCCTTCTTCCTCATTTTATTTTTTCTAGGCTTGATTTTTGCAATGGCCTGGTTTTTTGGACAGGTCACAGAGCTAGGCTCTTATGCCTTGATCCCAGCAGCCATCATAGCAGTGCTTATGACAATAGGCAGCTACTACGGCAGCGATAAGATCGTGTTAGCTGTCAGTCGTGCCCGGCCTGTATCCAGGGAAGAATATCCGTATCTCTACAATGTTGTGGAGGGACTGGCAATTGCAGCAGGGCTCCCCAAACCGCGTTGCTACATCATCAACGATACCGCCCCTAACGCTTTTGCCTCCGGCCGAAATCCTGAGAATTCGGTGATTGTTGTGACCACAGGCCTGCTGGATAAATTAAACAGAGCCGAGCTTGAAGGAGTGATTGCCCACGAGATGTCTCACATCAAGAACTATGACATCTTGGTTCAAACACTTGCTGTAGTTATGGTCGGAGTGGTAGTGCTGCTCAGCGATTGGATATTGAGGAGCTTTTTCTGGGGCGGTGGACGCCGGAGAAGCAGTGACAAGCAAGGCGGGAATGCGGGTTCCATTCTCATAGTGGTGGCGCTGGTTTTGGCTGTGGTTTCTCCGTTTTTTGCTCAGCTTTTAAAGCTCGCCGTTTCCCGGAAACGGGAGTATCTGGCGGATGCCAACGGTGCGCTCCTCACGCGCTATCCTCCAGGTCTAGCTTCAGCTCTCAAGAAACTATCAGCGGATAAGGAACCCCTCGAGGTAGCCAATAAGGCAACCGCCCATATGTATATCGTTAATCCTCTTAAGGATATCAAAGGAAAGATGAATGTGATGTTCAGCACACATCCTCCTGTCGAAAAACGCATCGAAGCCCTAGAAAATATGTAATAGAAGAGGCAGTGGAAGCCCGGGACAATGGCCCCGGGCTTCCCATGGCTAATATCTGCCAAAAGGAGGACGACTCGACATTTTACTAATGTCTCTTTGTGAGTCTATCTCAAATATTATCCTATAAATAATATAATATCAATAGAATTAATAAGAATAAAACAAAATGTATTTAAAAAAAAATTACAAAATCCTTCTTTGATCATCCTGGAAGGAGTTTCATTTTTGTGGAAAACTATTGAAAATATCCAAGTTTTAATATTATAATATGAAGTCCAAGGCGGGGTCGTAGTTCAGTTTGGTTAGAACGCTGGCCTGTCACGCCAGAGGTCGCGAGTTCGAGTCTCGTCGGCCCCGCCACCTTTTCCCAAGAAAAACCCGATTTACGTTTTAGCATCCGTACGCAGAATTAGGCGATTTTAAGCATTTCCTGTGACAAAATGGTGACAAATGGGGAGAGGTCTGCCTTACTAAAGATTTGACTCTTCCCCCTCAAATTTATATTCTATCCTCAGCAAACTTTGGGAAGTAAAGACATGCAATGTCCTAAATGCAAAACTGATAATCCTGGCGAGTCTGTCTTCTGTGCAAAATGTGGTACCCAGATTAGTGAGACTGAGGAGAAACCTCTTCCCACCCAAACCATCGAAGCCCCTAGAGAGGAATTAACTACGGGGTCTACTTTTGCAGGGCGGTACCAGATTATTGAAGAAATAGGCAAAGGTGGGATGGGTAAAGTCTACAAAGCTCAAGACAAAAAGATAAAAGAAACGGTTGCTCTTAAACTCATAAAACCTGAGATTGCTTCGGATAAAAAGACTATTGAACGATTCGGTAATGAAATGAAGTTTGCACGCAAAGTTTCTCATCGGAATGTCTGCCGAATGTATGACCTTGGTGAGGAGAAAGGCTCTCATTTCATTACGATGGAATATGTCCCAGGTGAAGATTTAAGAAGTTCGATCAGACGTTTCGGTCAACTCCCTATAGGGAAATCCATATCCATAACAAAACAGATATGTGAGGGATTAGCTGAAGCACACAGATTAGGAGTAATACATCGTGATTTGAAGTCTAACAATATCATGATTGATAAAGAGGGAAATGTACGGATTATGGATTTTGGGATCGCTCGTTCTCTTGAAGCAAAAGGAATTACCGGACCAGGAGTGATGATCGGGACACCTGAATATATGAGTCCAGAGCAAGTAGAGGGGAAAGAAGTTGATCAGCGGTCAGACATTTATTCTTTAGGAGTGATTCTGTACGAGATGGTGACAGGCAGAGTGCCATTTGAAGGAGATACTCCATTCACAATAGGAATGAAACACAAAGGTGAGATACCTAAGAATCCAAAGGAACTTAATACCCAGATTTCTGATGATCTTAACAGTGTGATATTGAGATGCCTGGAGAAAGAGAAGGAGAAAAGATATCAGAGTGCGGGAGAGGCAAGGTCAGAGCTTGAGAATATTGAGAAGGGTATTCCAACTACTGATAGAGCAATCCCCAGAAGAAAGCCTCTTACCTCAAAAGAAATAACAGTAACATTTGGGCTGAAGAGATTAGTTATCCCTGCTTTAGTGGTTATAGCCCTAATTACAATTGGAGTAATTATTTGGCAATTTCTCCCTAACAAAGAAACAGCTACTCTCATTTCAGATACGCCTTCTGTTGCCATCCTTCCTTTTGTTGATTTAAGCCCCCAGGAAGACCAAGCCTATTTTTGTGACGGATTGGCTGATGAGCTCATAAACAGACTGACAAAAATAGAAAATCTAAGAGTGCCTGCACGTACATCATCTTTTTCATTTAAAGGAAAGGAACTAAGCATACAAGAGATTGGGGGAAAACTGGATGTAGAGAATGTGTTAGAAGGAAGTATCCGCAAGTCAGGTGACAGGCTACGAGTTTCTGTTCAATTAATAAAGGTGGATGATGGTTATCCCATCTGGTCTGAAAGATATGAACGCAATGTAGAGGATAGTTTTGCTCTTCAGGATGAAATATCTCTTGCAATTATCGATAACCTAAAGATAGAGCTGTTAGGGAAAGAAAAGATAGAGTTTGTAAAGAGTCATACCCAAAATATAGAAGCCTATGATTTATATTTAAAGGGACGTTTCTTTCGGAGCAAACGAACAGGGGAATCTTTAAAGAAAGCGGTTGACTACTTAAAACGGGCAATAGAAATAGATCCTTCTTATTCATTAGCTTATGCAGAACTTGCTAACTCCTATTTAAATCTTGGAGGATGGGATTTTCTCTCAAGTAAGGAAGCTTATACTAAAACAAAAGAGGCAGCCTTAAGGGCATTAGAGCTTGATGGAGAGCTCGCAGAAGCACACACGGCATTAGCAGGTATCATGAGTGCTTTTGATTGGGACTGGGAGGGAGCTGAGAAAGAGTTTTTACGAGCCATTGAGCTTAATCCGAGATATCCAACAGCCCGCCTATGGTATTCTCAATTCAAAACTAATATGGGGAAATTTGATGAAGCTCTTAAAGAAATTGAACTAGCAATAAAACTTGACCCACTATCTCTTATAATCAATGCCTATGCATCAATAATTTATTATTATTCGGATAAGCATGATGAAGCTATCGAACAAGCTAAAAAAACTCTTGAGATAGACCCGAACTTTAGACCTGTTCACATATATTTAGCTAGAATGTACATATGGAAAGGAAGGTATGAGGAAGCACTTAGTGAATTAGAGCTGATAAATTATAAAGGTGCTATAACTGGATTAGCTTATGCGAAGATGGGTAGAATCTCAGAAGCAAAAAGAGTGCTTGAGGATTTGATAAGACAGTCACAGCAATCATATGTCCCCAATTTTAACATTGCATTGCTCTATTTTCATATTGGAGACATAGACAATGGCTTTGTATTTCTTGAAAAGTCTTATGAAGAACGTGAAACCTTAATGTCAGAACTCAAAATACATCCTTCTATTGAAGAAAATGTACGCTCTGACCCAAGATTCAAGGCAATGCTGAAGAAAATGAACTTGGAATAGGCTCAATCTAAGCCATAGAGCATTACGAAATATTCCTCTCCCTCTGGAAAGACGCTGACCCTGGGATAGCTGAGGTGGATGATGCGAGGGAGTGGCTGGCTGGGTTAAAGGAATTGTAAGAGATTTGCGGATGATAGAACTTGGGATTTTCATTCTGCTTTCTATCTTGCTTCTAGCTTTTACGCTAAGTAGACCTCATCGGCATCGCTTCCCTCGTTTCTTTGCTTTTGAAAGCTCTTTTGCACTTGTTCTTCTCAATGTTAGAAGTTGGTTTTGGGATCCTCTTTCACCCCGTCAATTAATCTCCTGGATATTTCTGGCGAGTTCTCTTGTATTGGCACTTTATGGTTTCTGGCTACTTCGTATGGAGGGATTTCCAGAGAAAGATTTCGAGGATACCACGCAACTTATAACAATAGGTGCCTACCGATATATACGTCATCCAATATACTGTACTTTTCTTCTAGGAGGAGTGGGGGCGTTTTTAAAGGCTCCTTCTGTTTTAGGTTTTCTGATTTTCTCTTCAGTTTTTGTCTTTGTGTTCGTGACTGCCAAGGTGGAGGAGCAGGATAATATTAAGAGGTTTGGTGATGAATATCTCACATATATGAAAACGACAAGGATGTTCCTTCCTTTTCTGATATAGATTGCTGGGAGAGGCTGGCGGGATTGAAGGCCGAAAATCCATAAAAATATTTGTGTCGCATACTATGAATTATGTCAACTCATTTCTCGGGGTAGCCACCATCATTCCAAAAACGGGAAGAATCTACCTCTCTCCTACCTTCGGCTTAAGCTCCATGCCGAGTTGCTGCATCAGACTCAACATGTCCGAAATTCCATAGGCTTCCACGATTTTCCCTTCTGAAAAACGCACCCATACTAGAGCAGTGTACTCAATCTCCTTACCAGTCGGGGGTATTCCCATAAATTCACCTTTATGGGTTCCAGTAGGAGTGACATAAAAGATAGCTCTATCAGGCTCAGCTACTATGTCATTAATCTCATGTTTAAAATCAGGAAATGCATCAAAGAAAAGGCGGTTTGCATTTTTGTGTTCCTCTAGGGTCATCGATTCAGGCATACCTGCAAATCGACCTACATAATCTGGTGAACAGACCTCATCCCATGCCGAATAATTCATTTTGTCTGTTTCCTCGAGCATGTACCGAACCGCTTCCTTATTCTTTGCCACAACCTCTGACTGGGCTTTCATCGCCTCAAGCTCTGCCATCGCTTCCTTGTCCTGGCAGCCGACCACAAAGCATAAAATCAGAGCTAAAGGTAGAGTTATGCATAGGTGTTTCATATGCCCTCCTTAACGCTTAGTTGCTAGATAGGCTTAGGTTTATTCCTCAATGGCTCTTGTATACCACGCAGGAATTAGCCACTTTCCACCCCTTTTTGCTAGTATCCATACTCCTTGCCACTCATTCCTCGGTATGGGAGTTCCATCTTTTTCAATCTCACCAGTACTCTCACAGCGAGCCTTGTAGAGTGCAACATCAGGAGAAATAAAAGTAATACCAAGCTCTTCGACTACATTGTACTTGACATTCTTCTGCCACTCCCATAGCTCAGTAAAAGATTTCTCACGGGCTTTCTTCTCACCTCTTCCAGACCAACTTTCAAAATCCTCCGTTAGAGTAGACAGATGGGCTTGAATATCGTGATTGTTAATTCCTTCTATAGCTTTATTCATTGTTTCACGAATTGCTTCCTCTTCAGCCTCAACATCTACTTCAATGCCTACATCTGCTTCAACGCCTACTGTCGCTTCTACACCTGCCTCTTCACCCTGTTGGCAACTAAAAGTAAAACAAAGCAGAAAGACCAAAGACAATACCATAAACAGTTTTTTCATCCCTTACCTCCTTTTTACTTATGCTGTTACCCGTAAAATCGTGTCTCATTAATATAAGATTCGACAGGGAATGTCAATTCAGGTGTAGATGATTCTATTCTAAGCCTATATTGGTTATGAAGGGTTAGGTATTACTCGGCAGAGTTCCCCCCGAAAACAGCACTATATAGCTCAATTTCAAGCAAAAAACATGTGCTTGGAGATAGGTCTATTCTCCTCTAAGATGACTGGAGACTACAGGCTTGATGATATCCATTCTGATTTCTATTTTTATTCACTGCTGCTAACAGTGTTAGCAATTGGCCCACCCGTTGCCCCCCATGGGAGAATTAGTGTGTAAAGACCCGCTCTCTAGTACGTGATATCTGACGAAAC
>JABUBK010000221.1_pt1 | contig 12831 bp, 11 predicted proteins | sample 7332671 | NCBI WGS metagenome assembly JABUBK01 (sample SAMN07256342, study PRJNA390944) | subsurface metagenome | isolation source: Methane hydrate marine sediment | place: Pacific Ocean: Eastern North Pacific, ODP site 1244 | collected 2002
ACCAACACCATGTTCAGCAGTACCTTTCCTGCCCCAGCCCTTGGCCCAGTCTGGTTTGATTTCTGTAGTTTTGTCCGCATCTTCAAGAGCCTTCTCCCATTGTTTCAGTGACGCGTATGCACCCGATCGATTGGAGTATAGAACGTGGTTAGTAGGGTCAAGTTCGATGGCCTGCGAGAACTTCTCCACAGCTGTAGTAAAGTCTTTGGCCGCAAAGGCCTTGTTGCCTTCAGCTTTGAGAGCGTCGGCCATGTTTGTTGATGATGAGGATGGGTTTTCGTGCAGAGGTTGTGTGAATGATTAATTTTACTTGTTTTACAGGTAATCTCAATTTAATGAGATGAGTGATGAGTAGGTGGTAAATATTCACAAGGCTTCACTTCTGTAGCACATGAGAGAAGCTGTGACGAGAGACTCCAGAAAATTCCATGCACGGACCACTTTGCCTTGCCCGCAAACACGTTGACACGTGCTCATGACGGAGGGCATGTCTTTCACCAATAATCACAGTGACGGCTATTCGTCTTCCAGGACTCATATCAATAATAGGAACTCACTCTAGAAATTGCATTCCTGTAGACCTATCGTTGTAGCATGTCGGTCGCTGTCTACCAGTTATCGTGCTCTGATGCCCGCCCTGTTGCCTTGATGCCTTGCAGTCTTGATGCCTCATTTTCCCCTCTCGCATGCAGGAAAGTTAGCCGGTAAATGGGTCGCTCCACTGGCAGGCACCTGATTTTTTATGTCCAGTAGCGAGATACACAAATCGTTTCACTCTTCTCACTCCCAACACACATCTATCATGACCCAGTGACATTCTTACGATCCCGATCGATCAAACGAAAGGTCGAGTCTATTCTCGACAACCATGACAATTTACAAATACCCTCATCAGTAGCACTAGTTTCTTGACCTTGGTACAAAGTATCCTTGGTCAAGCGCAGAGTCACCATGGCTTCAAGTCGCACTGCGGCTGGACCTTCGTCCGCCGGAAAAAAGAACTTGATAGGTGATGCTTTATACAACTGGGCCCGTGAGAACCAAGAGGCAGGCTATGTCTTCCAACAGCAAGAACTTCTGGACTCAGGCCTAATTCCAAACAATGACCTCCAAATTCTCGTCGAAGGCCTTAACTACCTTATCCAACGCCGACTGTTCAAACCCCACGATATTAAAGGATCTCAGGCAGCTGGTTATGAATTGGTGGAGGAAGCAGCAGCAGCAAAGTAATACATCATGCTCATTCTCGCTACAATACAATGTCTAACGTTTACTCTACAGCTATGAGAAACTCAGCTCCGATGAACAAATGGTCTACAGCTCCATCGAATCCGCCGGAACTCAAGGAATATGGACCAAAACAATCAAAGCGAAGAGTGGCGTCCATGCCAAAGTGCTGGATCGTGTGTACAAGAGCTTGGAAAACAGAGGTCTGATTAAACCTATGAAGAGTGTCAAGCATCCCCAGAGAAAAATGTACATTCGAGCTGGTTTGACTCCATCTGAAGAAGCAACTGGTGGCACCTGGTTCAATGATGGTCGGTTGGATATTGGCATGATAGAGGCTGTGACTTCTGCGATCGAAGCATATTGTTCTTTTCAGAGCTGGAGAAGTGTCGAAGATGACCCGGACGATCACATGCCAAACGGCGCGAAACGTAAACAGCCAGATGACGGATTCGATGAAATGGGCAAAGGAAAGGGCAAGAAGACCGAGAACGGCAGAGTGGAAACCACAAACAAGCCAAAGCACCCGCAGTACGAGTCGCACGCTCCAGGCTACCAGGAATACCCAACTCTCAACGACTTCAGCCAGGAACTGATGGCCAAGAGGATTACGCAGCTGGCCATTCCGAACAACGCTATTCAACAGGTCCTCGATATCATGGTGTACGATGCGAAACTGTGTCGTCTAACCCGTAACGCCCGAGCAGATGAAATCCCGGATGACGCCGATCAGAACTTGATCTATATGTACCGATGCTTCAGTACCCCTATCGACTTGGGTCAAAGACGTGCTCGTCAGGTCAAGATTCAGAACCAGACATACTCAGCCATCAGAGCTCAGGAAATCGAAGATATCGGTCGTGGTGGATTCAGCGAAGTGCCCTGCCTGGACTGTCCTGTCTTCGAGATATGTGGCGACGGTGGACCAGTCAACGTGAAAACCTGCGAATACATGAAACCCTGGCGGGAGAAACTGGAGCGAGCGGATCTCGAAGCAGGAGATCCATGGCCTCAGATTCAAACAAGCAGAAAAGTTCTACCAAGGAAATAGTACATACACATGGACACGATATTTACGGCCGCGGACCAAAACAGGAAAGGAGGCGGCAAAAATTACAAAAGCATAGCGATGGTGTTCACTCAAGTCAGAATTTTTGCAAATGGTATGGTGGAATGGAAAAGATTACGAGTTTTTGCAAGATACCCCCATTTCATGGTTGCACTCGGACTATTACATTGGCGCTATTGTGTCACAGATCATAATATGGAATTGCTATTTCACGGTGCTTTCATGAAACTCTTGAGTCGTAGAGTAAGAGGCGAGTCGAAGTGATTAGCGTCCATCGTATATCCTGACAAGCCGTCTAGGGAAGATCTTGATTCACGCTGTTCACATTGCTGGGTGTGATCCTTTTCACGCATATCTGGCCAGCATGTCAGACAGGGACTGCAACATTTCATCCTTCCTATTCTCGGAACACCAGCTCAGCACGATGCTATTGGTGACAATCTTAGCCCATTCTTCCACAGTGAGGTCGAAGGCACTCTGAACAGCACAGTAGTTCTCCTGTATGTAGCCACCAAAATACGCAGGATCATCGCTGTTGATAGAAAATGGCACGCCGTTATCAATGTACTCACGAACGGGTAGCTCCTTGACGCTTTTGACGCACCTTAATTCCACGTTGGACAAGGGACATATGCTGAGCAGTATCTTGTCTTTGGCGAACCTCTCCATCAATGCAGGATCATTGACCAGCTTGATACCGTGATCGATTCGAGTGCAACCGAGGTCGTCAACGGCGGACTGCATGTAACTTACATTTGCTTCTTCACCGGCGTGGGCGGTGACATTCAGGCCATGCGTCCTTGCATCGTCATATGATTGTTTGAACAGACTTGGTGGGTTTCCCTTCTCTGTGCTGGAAAGACCTAGACCACGAATAACCCCAGTCTTCAGATCAGGTAGAGCTTGCAGATATGCTTCGTGACAGTCCTCTGGCGAGAGATGTCTCAGGAGACAAACAATCAATTCGCTGGACAGGCCAAAATCCTGCTTCGCCCGACTTTGAGCGGTCGTGAAACCTTCGATGATTGTCTCGTAGCTTACACCACGACTGGTATGTGCCTGCGGGTCAAAGAATACTTCGGCATGGATCACCCGCTGAGAGTGCGCCTTCTGGAAGTACGCATACGCGAGTGCCTCGAAGTCTTTTGCTGAGATGAGGACTGACATGCCGATGAAATAGTAATGCAGGAAGTCATCGAGGCTGGTGAATTGGCGGTATCGAGCCAATAAGGTATTCACTGATTCGAAGGCAGAGTCATCTTTGGGTAGCGAGATTTTGTTGCGTGCTGCGAGGTCGAAGAGGAGATCGGGTTCTAGAGTTCCTTCCAGGTGGCAGTGATGCTCGACCTTTGGGAGGTCGAGAAGGAGGTCGTGTAGCTTGTCCTTGCACATGTTTCTTCGCACTTGTGTTGTCGGTGTGTCTGAGGTGTGTCCGCGTGATAGACAACGATGGAAGTCACGAGCTCCTTGGAATTTGTGTATCTACAGGAACGATATCAACCTTACCCAAACTTGATTTTTTCTCGAAGAGATGTCGCCGGCTGACTCCGTCACAAGTCCCTGATCAGTCACATGTGATAGCAAGTTCCTATCACATTGCTACCAAAGGCCACTTGCTGCGATCAAGGAGAGGTGCAGAAATGAGCGATAACACAATAGATGCATGGACAGGTCAACTGCTTCCCTCCCTTCAAACTAAAGTACTCAGCATTCAATTGGCGGAGGCGAGGATGTAATGTTGACGCTGTTCAACGTTGGCTCAGCTCTCGGCATACCTCAGGGAGAACTCAACGCGGTGAGGAGTGCCCCTGGTGGAAGTACTACTGTTGTTACAATACACGGGCTTTGCCTCTCCTCTTGCTTGATCTTTGTCGATGAAGAGCTTATCAGATTCGAAAGATGGTAATCTTATCATCGTCGTCAGACCGCATGCGGTATCTTCAAAATTTGCAATCATTCTCAGGGCTGGACCGTGCTCAACCACGAGGATCTGAACCCCTGCGTATTCAAGGCCGCCACCAAAGCCTAAACTGCCCCAAGACGAAAATGGTCTGCCTGGAAGTTCTCCAGCATGCCCAGAAAAGCCAATCATCGATCCCTGCAGGCGGCGCCTCTTGGAAATTCTGGGCCGTGCGTTGTGATCAGAGCATTCGATGCCAGGGCCACCAGACAGACAAAGGTCAAGAGATCTTTTCATTGTTTGCGGCGGTGTCACCGGACTTAGATTCCATCTTGAAATCATCCAAAGATTCTCCATACTTCGTGCAGCTCCTGCATGAGCTGTGCAGCTGTGGCTGTTGTAGATACCTCGCTTACTGATCTTCAGCATACCCCAGAAACTTCAACAAGGATAAGCGACAGTCCGGGACCACCTGGTTGACTTCATATAAAGCCTCATCTGTCTCTGTGGACCGTCAACGTCTTTCTCGGATTTCTCTTCTGGCACGTCAAACTAGTCTTAACCTCCCGCCAGCATGGCTTCCCTCACGCAGACCGTCGTTCAGACGGTTACTCGGACTGTGACGGCTGCATCGTCGACATCGACGGCTGCCAATCGAGCGCCACCACAAGGTGGTGTATTCGAAGGCGCGAACCCAACACATTTCGATGCAAAGAATCCGATCACTTTATTCGTCATACAAGCTGTTCTTGTCATTGCATTCACAAGGATACTCCATTGGCCACTGTCTAAATTAAGACAGCCTCGAGTCATAGCAGAAGTCATCACAGTAAGTTGGAAGCATATGGAGCGTTGGGACAATAAGCTAAAGTGGACTATAGGGTATCTTACTTGGTCCTTCGGTTATGGGACGTATCCCAGGCTTCACAGCACACATCTTTCCCACTGTCTCAATGCCAGGCTTCAGTTTGGTGGCAAACATCGGCCTCGTTCTCTTTCTGTTCCTGGTCGGCCTCGAAGTCGATCTCAGGTTTTTGGTCAGCAACTGGAAAATTGCACTGAGTGTCGGTGCTGCTGGTATGGCGTTGCCATTTGGTATGGGCGTCGGTATTGCCTACGGTCTTTTCCACCAATTTCGCTCCGAGTCTGGTATTCAACCCATCGGCTTCGGTATCTACGCCCTATTTATTGGTGTTGCGCTATCCATCACAGCCTTTCCAGTCCTTTGCAGAATTTTAACCTCTCTGAAGCTGCTCAGTACACCTGTTGGTGTAATCGTGCTTTCCGCCGGTGTTGGTAATGACGTCGTCGGCTGGATCTTGTTGGCACTTTGTGTAGCGTTGGTGAACTCAGGTGCAGGTCTGACGGCTCTGTGGATCTTGCTATGTGCCGTCGGATACTGCCTTCTCCTTGTCTACGGAATCAGGCCAGCCTTTGTGTGGGTTTTACGACGAACCAAAAGCTTGGAGAATGGCCCGACACAGGGTGTGGTCGCATTGACACTGTTGCTCGTCCTCGCATCTTCATTCTTCACCAACATCATTGGTATCCATGCCATTTTCGGAGCCTTCATGGTCGGTTTGATCTGTCCTCATGAAGGTGGATTTGCCATCAAGCTTACCGAGAAGATTGAAGATCTGGTCTCGACTCTTTTCCTGCCGCTCTACTTCGCGCTATCTGGACTCAATACGAACCTTGGACTGCTCGATAACGGAATTACCTGGGGCTACGTTGTTGGAGTTACAGCTATCGCTTTCGCCGGGAAAATCGCAGGCGGTACACTTGCTTCCAGACTCAATGGCTTGGTGTGGAGAGAATCCTTGACTATCGGTTGCTTGATGTCATGCAAAGGTCTTGTCGAACTGATTGTGCTGAACATCGGCCTACAAGCGAGGATCCTAAGCACGAGGACATTCACCATTTTTGTTGTGATGGCTCTGGTAACGACTTTCGCCACGACACCGTTGGTAAGCTGGCTTTATCCACCATGGTATCAAGAGAAACTCGAACTGTGGAAGAAGGGCAAGATCAATTGGGATGGTACACCGGTCACGCATTCAGATGGCGGGGACAGTACGGAAGACCCTGAAATTGATGCGGCAAGCAGGATTCTGGTTTATCTTCGGACCGATGGTCTGTCAAGCTTGTTCAGCATTGTTTCCCTACTCACAGGCAGTCGGCACTCACCACGGAATATGGACAGTCGAGTCAATGTGGCGGACAAGAAGATAGGTACTAGTGAGGACTTACCATTGCAATTTCAACGACCACTGCGAATTCACGGACTACGACTAATGGAACTCACTGAGCGAAACTCATCCGTGATGAAAGTATCAGAGCTCGAGGAGTATGCTACGCGGGATCCCATCATCAAAGCATTTGGTTCATCAGCATATGGTGCGGCTCGAGATGTGACAATGTCAGGACAGATAGCAGTTGTGCCTGATCATTCGTACGCCGGCACACTGGTGCAACGTGCCACAAACAGTCGAAGTCATCTTATTCTCCTGCCGTGGAGTGAGACAGGCTCAATATCTGAAATCCCGTCATCTTTCGATCATGCGCCGCTCGGAGCAAACGTTGATCCACTCGCAAATCGAGATTTCGCGACATTGGTATCGAACGTGTTTGAGGATGCACAAAACGTGTGTGCAGTTGGTGTCTTCGTTGACAAGTCTTTGTTGAAGGTTGGAGTCAATGCACAGGATGTATCGCAAGCAAACAGTCCTGTCATGGAACGAGCTACACGCCAATTAAGCCGGACCTTGACTGGAATCAGTCTACCAGATATACACGAGAGTTCAGGCTTGCTTTTCAAATCTAGTGACAGCCATGGACGACCTCAGGTACGTGTATTGTACACGGGAGAGACAGACGACCTTTTCGCTGTCAAGTTGGCACTTCAACTTGCGAAGAATGGCGGGGTGGATGTTCGAATCGTGAGCGTCAGTATCTCAGATGCATCGAAGTCGGCATCATCTCGGCACCGTGATAACCATATCGAACTCAGAAATATCCAGTCGAATTTGCCGGATATGATCAAGACACATACAACTTTCGAAGAGCAATCGGCGGCAACGTATACAGATTCAGCGGTGCTGGACAGTTTACTGGTAAACCAGGCGAATGAGTCAGGGGACGTGACCGTGCTTGTTGGTCGTGGACTGGTGAGCTCGACGAACGTGGGAAATGCAGGATCTAGCTCAATGGGAGCAGCAGCTCAACATGCCACACTCGGATCAATCACGAAAGCGTTGGTGGTCCGAATGAAGGAGACGAAGGTCACTGCCAGTCTACTTGTGGTCCAAGGAAAGGTCTCGTCGAAGATGCAGGAGGAGAGAAGAGGGAAGGGAATGGGATACAGTCAGGATACTGTAACTACGACGTGACAGAGTAGGGAGATAGATGTCGGATAATAGTGTGTTCTTTGGCTAGATAGATCGGCCCTCCGGAACGAAATGTCATTCGATTCATGAGTGATCACATCTGCATACTTCGAATTTCCTTCGAAGCGATGAGGCTTGGACGAGGGACACGTACACCTTGAGCTGTCGATGCTTTGTCCCGCCAGCCTCCTCTTTGATACGGAAGACTGTTGCATCGCTTCGCCAGGCAACCACGATTTCGCTGTTAGCCCCACGGATGCCAGAGTCGAATGAAGTACCCTTGAGTACCCCATGCATTACACATTTCCGGATCGTCAACCGTGCAGGTGTTAGTACTATCTGATAATGCAAGCTCAGCCAAACCTGGCAAGGCCTGGCCTAGGAGGACATCAGTATTGGTAAGGCTGGTACCAATCGAGTCTTCACTACGGGCCGTAGTGAAACACTACTCGAATGTTATGGGGCGCAGCATTTGCTCGCAACCTTGCTCATGATTCAGAACTTGACCGTTTTCATGCCATCAACATGATGCAAATCGCTCGGTTGTATCTCTATGATCATCGCTCTCGTTGTCTGATAAGTGTTTGATCTCCAAGGGGAAGAGCTGACGACTCACACCAGTGTCTTTGATACACGAAGCGTTAAGAGTCAAGAGTCTTGTAAAACCCTTGTCCACGTCATTTGAGTTGGCATTGGAAATTCCCGTGCGGCTTCTCATCCGCAGTCCGCTCTCCGCTGCACCCAAACCTTCACCATTTACTTAATTATACATCTCTTCTCTCTTTGTCTAGCCAGTGTGCCTCAGGCCACTGTTTGTACCAACAATTCATGTCTGTCCGCGTTCAACTCGACCACGAACCTGGAGATGTCTACACGAACCTCGATTTCGTTCGTGGACGTGTGATACTCATCCTACCCACCGATGCCACCGTCTCCGCCATAACTGTCAAACTCGAGGGCGAGAGCAAGTCGAGACTTGACGGTCCCAAGTCACCCCAGGATCAGGATCGCAAGAAGACCTTACTCGAGGCGCATAAATTGTTATACAAGGTTGAAACCGTCTTTCCTTCAGCAGAACTCCGCGAGTCCGCCGGCTTCAGTGGTAGAAATCCCGCATACACTCTCTTACGAGGTCAATATGAATATCCCTTCCAGTTCAAGATACCATTCAACAGTGATTGTGTAACGAATACCAATTTCATGAAAGACTTGAAAGTCGGCCAGCTGAGCGTCCAATTCGGTCAAGAACCTCTACATGCCAAATTTCCGCTTCCTCCTACGTTGACTGCCTACCCGGGTGAAGCCGAGATCAAATACTTTGTCAAAGCGACCGTAGTGCGTCCCAAATTCTACCAACAAGCCCTGCGAAACGAAGTGCCCATCATCTTTCTTCCTATAGAGCAACCGCGTCCGAAAGATCGAGATGGAGAAACATACGGTAGAAGGAAACATCAGTTCCAGGGCTTCAATGGCCAGCCAGTGAAGAGGAAGAGTCTATTCAGGTCGAGTTCCGGACCAGCTCCAGATCAAGAACCCTTGGCTTTTCAGGTCGATGCTCGATTGCCTGACCCGGCCATCATTACATGTCGAGAACCACTGCCTCTGCGCATCATAATAGAGAGGCTGAACAGCAGCACATCAAGCATATACCTGTCTATGCTCCAAATAGAATTGATAGGCAATACTGAGATCCGCGCTCATGACCTCCATAGGAAGGAGTCAGGAACATGGCTTCTCGTCAGTCAAGCCAACTTGTCAGTTCCACTTGAGCATCCATCCAACAAGAGCAATGTCTGGACTGTACCACCACATTTCTGGGAGAATGTCTCACTACCATCCTCAGTGGTGCCTACATTCAGGACATGCAACATCAGTCGCACCTACGAACTGGAAGTCCGAATCGGACTGAGCCACGGCATGGCAGAAGGCGCGCGACCAGAAATCATAGTCTCTCCCATTCGACTGGAAGTACAGGTATGGAGTGGTATGAGACCACCACAAGCACTGCTAGACCAGATCGAAGCGCAACAACAATCATCACAAGCTACGAACAGACCTGGTGCTCAAAACTCGAAGAGAAACAGTTACAGCCAGTTACAACCTCAATCCCCAGTGGGTGCTCCGCCTTCTCCGTTCCGCACCGAGTCTTCCTCTCAACAACAATTTCCACCTCCTCTAGGCCGCCCACCTTCGCATGGCAATACATCAACTCTTCCTACCCTGGGGAGCATGAATGACAGTGACCTCCCTCCTTCATACGAAGACGCAATGGCAGCGGATCTAACACCCATCGACGGACCAAGACCATCAGGCTACAACCCTAACGGTGAACAACGACCTGCATTCAACCCAGACTCCAAATCAGCCGGTGACGGTCTAAACAGGAGGGTCTCAGAGCGTCTCTTCGCAACGAATGCTCCACGTGCACCACGCACAAGTGGGTCGAGAAGTAGTCGTGTCGCGAGTACCGGCGATCTAGCAATGTCCAGATTCGGCGACGATATAGTCCATGAAGAGCCCGACGACATTCACATCGATGAGATCACGCAGTCGTACGGTCGGCAGAGTCTTGGTAATACGAGCGGACATGTCAGTGGGTATGCTCGTGAAAATGAAATTGGTCCCTTTGACGATGAATTTAATAGACCGGCGTTACCGGCGCGGGAGAGCAGGAATAGTAAAGCTGGCGCCGGTGGTACAGGGTACGGCGAATCCAAAGGGAAGGAGTACTAGATGGGTGATGTTTACCTACCTGTGCTTGTCAGGGCTCGCATTTGGAATGTGAGAGTATTGTAATGAATGAATGGGATAGCGAGAGAACTGGCAGACAGTACAGGTTTATGTAATTTTCCAAACTCCACAGGTTTAGATTTTATGAGTTATGCGTTGATGATGTGATGCGGTGTGATGCGATGTGACGGTTTATTTAGATATAGGTCAGGAAGTGAAGATAATAATTGATACCGGTATACAAGTTCGACATAGGATTGTAATGTGCCTACAGCCCTTGGATTTCTGGGATTCGAGCACTACTTGAATCTCCAAGGTACGGCAGAGTCGCTAATGGTATGTTCAATCGAGTAACGAGCAAGGAATGTGGGTGGGTGCCGGGTAGTTCCTGCCTGATCAAGGCCGAATTCGTCCTCAGTGAATAAAATTGGTACATCTTGCTTTCGACTTTCGAGTTCAACCCTTCACTTTCACTATCTTTCTGTTATCCTTCATCTACCCGCTCGAGCAGCTCTTCGAACTCTCATCGACGCGACCTTGGTGCATTACATACATCGACTGCATTCAGTCCTCGGAGATGACAACGAACCTTGAGACCCGTATGAACGCCAATCTCTCAGAAAACACGCGATGAACTGTATCGCTGAATGAGATCGCGTTTTCTACCACAAGTTCACAACGCGGGTAGGAACATAGGTCCATCGTGACTGTGCACTTGCACTTGCACTTGCAGTTGCATCAAAACTTATTTCTGAATCGATCTCACTTTCACGATCTGGAACGACACTGAGAGTACATTTGTTCATTTCAGCTTGGTTGTCTCGATGTGGAGATGGATTGATGTTGTTCTCATTTCTGACGTCCATTGAAGGAAAGAAGGACGACTTGCTACAGCTCCCTACGAAGAGCTCTCGAGCACTATCACCTCTTCGCTATCTCACACAATGTCGATGTATCGAAGTCGATCGCGTACCCCGTGCTCCCCGTGCAGCATTTCCCCGTTCATCAGGTCGAGCATGAATGCGTCGCCAACGAATGTGTACGAGGATTCTTCCGTGCATGGGCGCAGGACGAAGGGAGTCCGAGCGCCATCGAGAATCCAGATCTCATCGCCGACTGCCGTGCCTTCAGAGCAGGAACCTAGAAAACCTCGCTGGGTGACGACGAGCTTCCTGTTCTCTGTGTTTATCCTGGCTGCCGTCCAGAATTTTGCGGCAGCCTGCGTGAACCGTTGATTCTTCGATCCTCTTAGAAAGCTGTCGTCGTCACGATTTCTCAGGTACTCCAATCGCTCACGAATGTAGTCAGCAATCTCTCTCAAGCATGCCTGAGAACTCATCTCGAACTTTTGAATGATCTGTACCAGGCTTTCCAGAATCTCTGCGTGCTGTTCTGCATCCAGCCGCTCCAACATGAAGAAGGTATTGAATGTAAGCCAACGCAGAAATTCATTCTCTAACAAGGCTAGGTCTTGTTCTTCACGTCTGCGATGAACGTCATGGGTCAGTGTCCGCCAAATGACTTCGAACTTGCGACGGCCACAAATAAGACTCGGCAGGATTTCTGCTAACTTGAGCAAGAGCCGGATCAATCGGTAATTGATTTCGATTTCTAGTACATGACAAACTCCATCAAAGCTTCCGCCAAATGCTTCAATCCTTGAACCGACAACTCGGAATGGTGCGTTGTTGCCTGAGTCGTGCTTCTGAAACTCGGACAGGCCTGCTGAAGCATCTAGGTCTTCGAGCGTAGCATCAGAGATAAGCCTCCTTTGGTAGGGTATTCTCAAATCCGGAAGCCAGGATGGCCAGCCTTCAGGACTTCCATCCTTCAAGTTCTGAAAGCCTTTCAAGTTCAATGTTCGTGACATTTCCAGTGCGAGAACGAAGGCATTCATATAGACATCCTTAACCGATCTGGCATAATCCACAGGTATTCGGGATGATATGCTTTCGGGCAAAAAAAGATCCAGGACCCCCAAGAGTCCGTATACTTTGTCCAGATCGTCTTTGCAACCCGCATTCACGGTCGAAAGCAGCAGGCTATTTAAGTTGTCGTTAAGTTTTTTCGTCGTTGGCCTTTTGATTAACCTTATGTGGGAGGAATAACCATAGTACCATCTCTTGAGCTCGGTATCAGAATCACCCCGGTTCAAGACTGTAGCCTCGTCCATCGCTAAATGCAACCAGACAATCATATCACTATCGAAGTCTTTGTCTCTGACTGCAATTGGATCTCCAAACAGATACCTGACGACCAATCGCGAGGTCCCCATGGAGCGCAATCCTCGACTCCAATAATTTCCACTCCTCGACTGGGGTGTGGTGCTCCTCAATATCGGTTCTGATAGCTGCAGGTCCCATTCGTGGTGGTTGAGTACAAATTGTAGGAAAAACAATTGCTCCCATGAGAAGCGAAAACCATTAACCGAATGAAGAGATTTCAGCACATATGAGCTTGGACGGCTTAGATGTCAGTATATCGAGTAATCTCTGTAGGGCTTTGGCTTCGTTCGCGGA
>JABUBK010000222.1_pt1 | contig 12830 bp, 11 predicted proteins | sample 7332671 | NCBI WGS metagenome assembly JABUBK01 (sample SAMN07256342, study PRJNA390944) | subsurface metagenome | isolation source: Methane hydrate marine sediment | place: Pacific Ocean: Eastern North Pacific, ODP site 1244 | collected 2002
TAGAAGCAAGGGACAATTCATTCCCAATTTTGATGCCTGCTATCTCCCAGGTCATAAACCACCGCCATTAGTCGAACAGTTTGAATGGTGGAGTGAGAGATTCGATATTGCTGGAGTCTGTTTCTGGCATAGCGGAATTGGCTCCTCCGCTATCGGAGTGTACGAAGACGAGTATCTACAAGAGCAGGTCAAGGAAATAAACCGGAGGTTAGGACTGTTATAAAAGCAGAGGATGAAAGATAAAAAATGAAGCTCTCAGTTATTCTTGGTACCCGTCCTGAGATAATCAAAATGTCCTCCATAATAAGGGAGTGCGAAAAAGAAGGCTTAAATTACTTTATATTGCACACTGGTCAGCATTATTCCTACAATATGGATAAGGTTTTCTTCAAACAACTTGAGCTACCGCAGGCAAAATACAATTTGGATGTTGGCTCGGGATCGCACGCCGAAGAAACAGGAAGGATGCTCATGGGCATAGAAAAGATCTTATTAAAAGAAGAGCCGGACACCGTTTTGGTTGAGGGAGATACGAACACCGTCCTTGCAGGAGCTCTTGCTGCCTCTAAGTTGCATATAAGAGTTGGTCATGTAGAGGCTGGCCTGCGAAGCTATGATAAGAGAATGCCTGAGGAAATCAATAGAATTTTAACTGATCATATTTCTGATTATCTGTTTGCTCCGACAGAAAAGGGAAGAAAAATTTTATTAAAAGAAGGAATCTCAGAAGATAAAATCTTTGTTACCGGAAACACCATTGTAGATGCTGTTTACCAGAGCTTGAAGATTGTCAATAAGAAGCAAAATATCCTCGAAAAATTAGGCCTGGAACCCAAAAATTATTTTCTGGTGACTCTTCACCGCCCGGAAAATGTGGATGATAAAGAGCGATTTAGCAGGATTCTAAAAAGCTTAGACCAACTGGGAGATGAGTTTTCTCTTCCCGTAATTTATCCCCTTCATCCCCGCTCCCAAAGAAGAATGAAGGAGTTCGGTATTAAGGCAAATTATGTGAAATTAATAGCGCCTTTTGATTTTTTGAGTTTTTTGCAACTGGAAAGCAATGCTAGGTTAGTTTTGACCGATTCCGGTGGAGTTCAGGAAGAATCTTGTATTCTTGGTGTACCCTGTGTTACGCTAAGAGATAGCACAGAGAGGCCTGAAACTCTTGAGGTGGGCTCTAATACCCTGAGTAGCGGTAATTTGGATAAAATTTTGCAATCTGTAAAATTGATGGTGAATAAAGAAAATAGCTGGATTAATCCTTTTGGAGAGGGAAAAGCCGGAAAGAGAATTATAGAAATATTAATTAACCTGAACCAAATTTAGCTGGAGGTGTCACTTGCTGGGGAAGTACTGATCAATACTTTTTATCCGTGGAAGACGTGTCTGCGTGACATAGTGGGAATAATAGATAGAGTAGGGGAGGACTAAAAGTAGGTAAAAAATAGGAGCGATGAAGTGAAAAAAGCACTTATTACCGGTATCACCGGACAGGATGGCTCTTACCTGGCAGAATTTCTTCTTTCCAAGAGATATAAAGTCCATGGGATCATAAGACGGGCCAGCACATTTAATACCTCTCGCATTGATCATATTTATGTAGACCCTCACCAAGCTGGAGCACGACTTTTTCTTCATTATGGGGATCTTTCCGATTCTGAGCAAATTTCTAATATCATCTATAACATAAAACCGGATGAAGTTTATCACCTGGGAGCACAAAGTCAGGTAAGGGTGAGTTTTGATATACCAGAATACAGTGGAAATGTCACCGGTTTAGGCACAACCCGAATACTGGAGGCAATAAGAAGAAGCGGAAACGAGGCGAGGTTTTATCAGGCGTCCAGCAGCGAGATGTTTGGCGAATCGAAACCACCCCAAAACGAAGATACCCCTTTTAAGCCTCGCAGCCCTTATGCCTGTAGTAAGGTTTATGCCTATTGGATGGTAGTAAACTATCGCCAGGGTTACCATCTTTTTGCCTGTAATGGAATCCTTTTTAATCACGAAAGTCCCCGCCGGGGAGAAACCTTTGTCTCCCGCAAGATCACCAGGGCTATCGCCGCAATCCTTGCTAAAAAACAAGACTATCTTTATCTGGGCAATCTTGAGGCTAAGAGAGATTGGGGATTTGCTCCTGAATATGTAGAATTTATGTATAGAATTCTTCAAAACGATAAACCTGAAGATTTTGTCTCAGGCACAGGTGAAAGTCATTCGGTAAAGGAATTTGTAAAAGAGGCATTTTCCTATGCAGATCTTGACTGGCAAAAATATGTAAAGGTTGATCCCCGATACTTTAGGCCCACAGAGGTACCGGAATTGATTGCTGATTCAACCAAGGCGAAGAAAAATTTAGACTGGCAACCCAAGATAAGATTTAAAGAATTGGTAAAAATAATGGTGGACACAGATATGCGAAAGGCAGGCTTAACTCCACCAGGTGAGGGGGATAAAATCCTAAAAGAGAAAATTCCTGATAGATGGTGGAAGATAGATTAATGGGATTTTTGGAAAATAAGAGAGTTTTAGTTACCGGAGGAGCTGGATTTTTGGGCTCTCATTTAGTAGAAAAATTAAGAAACTGCTGCTGTCAAAATATATTTGTTCCTCGAAGTAAAGACTACGACTTAGTGGAAATGGAAGCAGTTAAAAGAGTTTACCAAGATTCAAGACCTGACATTGTAATTCATTTAGCTGGAAGAGTGGGAGGTATTGGAGCCAATCGGGCCCATCCCGGAAAGTTTTTTTATGATAACTTAATGATGGGGGTTCAGATGATGGAGGCAGGAAGGCAGTTTGACATAGAAAAATTTGTTGCTTTAGGCACAGTTTGCGCTTATCCCAAGTTTACTCCCGTTCCTTTCAAAGAAGAAAATCTCTGGAACGGCTATCCTGAGGAGACTAATGCTCCTTATGGCTTAGCGAAGAAAATGCTTTTAGTGCAGGCACAGGCCTACCGTCAGCAGTACGGGTTCAATGCGGTATATCTTCTCCCAGTGAATCTCTACGGTCCCAGAGATAACTTTGATCTGAAGAGCTCGCATGTGATACCTGCCTTGATTAAAAAATGCGTTGATGCTGTCCAGAGTGGCGATGACCATATAGTAGTGTGGGGAACAGGAAAAGTTTCCAGAGAATTTCTTTACGTCGAAGACGCAGCTGAAGCTATACTCCTTGCTACCGAGAGATACAATAAACCTGATCCTGTTAATATTGGCGCTGGTTTCGAGATAACTATTAAGGATTTGGTAGAATTGGTCGCTAGGCTCGCAGGTTTTAAGGGTAGGATTATTTGGGATAAATCTAAACCTAATGGCCAGCCTCGAAGAATGTTGGATGCTTTAAAGGCGGAAAAAGAGTTGGGATTTAAGGCAAAGACGGATTTTAAAGAAGGGTTAAAGAACACAATAGAGTGGTATAGAAATGCATTCAATATCTAAAAAGGACGTGGTTTAAGAACCCATCCTGAGGGAGTTAAAGGGCAAAATGCTGATTTAACTTTAATGAGGAAAGTGCTGAGTTGGGAACCAGAGGTAAGTTTAGAAGAAGGGCTAGAGAAAACATACCGCTGGATAGAGATGACGGTGATGAAAGCTAAGGAAGAGGAAAACGGAGGAAAGGTTTGAAAATTTTATCGGTAGTTTCAACGTTGGATCTGAAATTGCGTCTCGCCTGTACCCCTGCCTGGTGGCAGTTATTTAAAGCCTTGCATGAGACCGGCAACGAGGTTATAGTTATCCCTTATCTTGGAAGGCCAATAGACAGCCTATGGTGGAGGACTTATGACAATCCTTGTTACGAGGAAAGTGTTATGTTTAATTCATTTTTAGAATGGCGCAGGAGACGAGGAGTTTCGCCGAGCAAAAAGAGTATCTTCTTCCCTCTTTTCGATCTTATTATAAAGCACTACATAAGGCCAAAATGGAAAAAACATCTCCTTAATGTTTTGAGAGGAGAAAAAGGAGTTGAATGCCTTCTTTTTATGAATGTCCCTTTAAATCATATGACTGGTATTCCATCTGTAATTAAGCAAAGGATGGAAATCCCCGTGGTTTACTACGATGGTGACATGCCTACCATTCTACCAAAATATTCGGTTGAAAGGGGTTTTAAATTCAATTACTATGAGGATGCTGATCTTTCTGAATATGACGTCTTCCTCACAAATTCTAAAGGATGTATACCTGATTTAAAAGCTATGGGAGCCAAGAATGTTCATCCTCTCTTTTATGGCATCGACCCAGACCTCTGTGCTCCTATCAATATTGAGAAGGATATAGACATTTCTTTTTTTGGCTATGGCAGTGATTTCCGTGAGGAGTGGATGCAGAAGCTAATCACCATCCCTAGTGAGAAAATGCGGAAGGTGAACTTCGTTGTTGCCGGTAGAGATTTCAGAGTAGATCTCGGCAACGCCAAGATAATTGGTGATCTTTCGTACAGTGAATGGAGACAGTTTTGTTGCCGCAGCAAAATTAATCTTAATATCACCAGGTGGTCACATACAAACATTTATGCTTCCTCAACATCCAGGCCTTTTGAATTAGCCGCATTTGGTGCCAGTATTGTTTCACAGCCATACAACGGGATTGAAGAATGGTTTGAAGTGGGAAAGGAACTTATGGTGGTCAATGATGAAAATGAAGCGGTAAAAATGTATAGGTACTTACTGGATAATGAAGAGGAAAGAGAGAGAACAGGTATCCGGGCGAGAGAGCGCGTCTTAAAGGAGCATACATTTAAGCATAGAGCATGCCAACTAATTAACATTATAAGAGATATCAAGGGATGAAGAGAGAGGTTGTGGTCTTGGGGATACATGATGGACATAATGCAGGAGCCGCTTTGATTAAGAACGGTTCGATTCTGGCTGCAATAAGCGAAGAACGGCTTAACAACATCAAGAATTATAGTGGACCTCCATTACTGTCTATAAAGAAGGTGTTTCAGATTGCTCAAATTGAGCCCTCAGAGACGGGTATAATTGCTCTATCTGGACTTCTAAGGACCCATGCTCCTCTTAAAGAAAAGCCTTTCCATGTTAAGCTGTACGAGAGGTTAACTCCCTATGTCCATAGCCACGTGTTCTGTCATATGTTGGTAGGAGTTCTGCATAGATTTCGAAAGATGGATGAATTGAATGGGCTCTTTCAGGAGATGGGAATATCAGATCGAGAAATATTCTTTGTCGAACATCATTTGGCTCATGCCGCTTGCGCCTACTATCAACGACCATGGGAGGACAAAACGTTGGTGTTAACTCTTGACGGAGCGGGAGACTGCCTTAGCTCAACCGTAAATATAGGTGAAGGTTTCAAGATAGAAAGAATTGCCTCCTCGACTCACTATGACAGCATAAGCAACAACTTGTATAGTGAGATAACGGGTTATCTTGGCTTAAAGCGGTGGGAACATGAATATAAAGTAATGGGATTGGCTCCCTACGGCAGACCGAGATATTGCATAGAAGAAATGAGAAAACTCATCAGAATCAACCCCAAAAAACCTTTAGAATTCCAGAATACAAGTGGTGCTTACCTATCGCAGATCCAACCCTTACTGAGAAAGAAACTGGCGGAACATAGATTTGATAACATCGCTGCTGGTTGCCAGACATATTTTGAGGAATTAGTTCTTCAATGGGTTAGAAACTGCGTCAAGGAGACCGGGATTAAGAAATTGACTTGTGCTGGAGGTTCCTTCCTAAATGTTAAAGCTAATAAAATCGTTCGGGAAATGGAGGAAGTGGAAGATGTTTTCTTTTATCCCGCTGCTGACGATGGAGGAACTCCTGTAGGTGCTGCTCTTGAAGCTTATTACCGAGTTTGTGAGCGTGAAGGAATTAAGCCTGAGCGCCACGAATTAGCAGATCTTTACTATGGCGCTGAATATGATGATGAATATATTAGATATGTATTACAGAAAACCGGCTGGTTAGCGAAAGCTAGCCATATTCAAGATATTGAAGGTGAGGTTGCCAACCTAATAGCTCAGGGTAAGATAATAGCTAGGTTCTCAGGGAGAGATGAGTGGGGTCCTAGAGCATTGGGTAATAGAAGTATCTTAGCCGATCCAAGAGCTCTTGGGGTCGTTAGGAAGCTAAATTTTGCCATAAAGCATAGGGACTTCTGGATGCCGTTCGCTCCTTCAGTATTGGAAGAGCGAGCGAGTGATTACCTTGTAGACTTCAGGCCAGCGCGGTACATGATTGAGGCGTTCGACACCACCGAGAAAGCAGACGAAATAGCTGCCGGATTGCACCCTCAGGACGGAACGGCAAGGCCCCAGACCCTAAACGAATGGAATCTCTCTTATAGAAAGATACTCGAGGAGTTTCAACGTATCACCGGGGTGGGAGGGGTGTTAAATACCTCTTTCAATCTCCATGGCCACCCTATTGTAGGGACTCCAGAACTTGCTTTGCAGACGTTAGATCAGAGCGCCTTGGATGGGTTGGCTATCGGGAATTGGCTTGTGAGAAGGTGATTATCGGTGATCAAGCAAAAAGGAGGCAAAGCTTACCCACACGGAGAGGATCTTCTCAAGAAAGGAAGCAACCATAACAGGTGTTGACAAGAAGACGAGACACTTCATTTACGAGTATATGGCAATGGGAAACCCTGTAATTTCGACTAAGCTTCCTGATTACCCCTGACATTTCCCTCCTTGACAAAAAATAAATCTAGTGTATAATACATAATAGTCGTTTAAAACTTTCTGAATGTACAGAAAAAAGTATGCAGGTATTCTTAGATCAAAACGGAGATACTTTTTCATGAATGAAAACTTGGCCAAGGCTCGTGATAACTTCATTGAGGGTAGTGGCTACTTGGCCTCAACCGTGGGTCTGAATAGGGTCATAGGACAGCTATATGCTATGCTTTTCTTAAGTAGTGAACCTCTCTGTCTCGATGATATGGCAGAAAGACTCAAAATAAGTAAAGGAAATGCCAGTGTAAATATCCGGGAACTGGAAAAATTGGGGGTAGTGAGAACTGGTCGGGTTAAAGGAAGTAGAAAGGATTTCTATGAGGCAGAACTTGATTTAGAGAAGTTAATTAAAAATGGGATTATTATCGCAGCAAAGAGAAGAATGGATATGATTCTGGAGACCGTGGTCAGGACCGAGAATCTAGTAAAAAGGGCAAAAAGAATAAATGGGCAGGAAAAGAAAACAGCAGAACTATATCTGAAGAGATTACAAAACGTGAAGGAGATTCATCAGTTCGCCCAGGAGATGCTAGATGATTTGTTTGGGAGTAAATAAAGTTGGGAATGCAAAAGGCTTAAGTAGTTAATCTAAACACCAAATCATAAAGATAGACAAGAAAATCCTTAAAAAGAGAGCATTAAATGCAATTGCTGGAAAGGAAACTAAAGGAGAGGAAAGCCAAAATAGCGGTAATTGGTCTCGGATACGTAGGTCTTCCCTTGGCCGTAGAACAGGCTAAAGCTGGCTTCACGGTTGTAGGAATAGAAAGAAAAAAGAAAAGGGTGGATATGGTGAATCAGGGGAAAAATTACATTCCCGATGTTATTAATTTTGAGCTAGAAAGGGCCGTGAAAGAAGGAAAATTAAGGGTAACGCAAGACTTTGGGGTGATTTCGAAAGTGGACGTTATTTGCATCTGTGTCCCTACGCCTCTGACCAAGAATAAGGAGCCAGATGTTCAATACATACAAGGTGTTACTGATAAGCTCACTCCTTATCTCCATAAGGGGCAGTTAATCGTCCTTGAAAGTACTACCTATCCGGGAACTACAGAAGAGGTCATTTTGCCTGGATTGCAAAGAAAGGGTCTTAAAGTAGGAGAAGATTTTTACCTGGCCTATTCTCCTGAGAGAATAGACCCGGGAAATAAAAAATACAGGATGAATAACATCTCCAAAGTAATAGGAGGGATAACGAAAAGATGTACCCATTTAGCTAGAATCCTGTATGAGCAAACAGTGAAGGAAAAGGTTTTTCCTGTCTCCTCTCCTGGAGTTGCCGAGATGGAAAAACTTCTGGAGAATGTTTTCCGAAATGTAAACATTGCCCTGGTCAATGAGATGACTCTTTTGTGTAATAGAATGGGAATCAATATCTGGGAGGTAATTGAGGCAGCAAAGACCAAGCCCTATGGGTTTATGCCCTTTTATCCGGGGCCGGGTTTGGGCGGACACTGTATTCCTATTGATCCATTTTACCTTGCCTGGAGGGCAAAGGAGTACGATTTTAATACTAGATTTATTGAACTGGCCGCTGAGATAAACAACCGTATGCCTCATTATGTAGTGGACCGACTTAGTAAAGTTCTCAATGAACATAAAAGGTGCTTGAATGGAGCAAGAGTACTCATTCTGGGAGCAGCTTATAAAAGAAATATTGGAGATGTCAGGGAATCCCCGGTTTTAAAGATAATAAAATTATTGGAAGAAGAAAAGGCAGACGTATGTTATCATGATCCCTATGTTCCAAGCTTTTTCTTCCAAAACCGAAGATATGAGTCTGTAAAGTTGACAAAAGGTGCTATAAAAAGTGCTGATCTGGTCCTCATTACTACCGATCACGATTTTTATCAATATGAAGAAATAGTAGAACAGGCAAAGTTAATCTTCGACACCCGCAACGCCACCAAGAATGTAACCAGAGGGAGAAATAAGATTCACCTCTTGTGAGGAGCCCGTAGGTTGTTAAATGTAGCCGTAGTCGGTATTGGAGACTGGGGAAGAAATCTGGTAAGAAACTTTTGTGAAATAGAAAAAGCGAATCTCAAGATTTGTTGCGATTTAGATATGAATGCCTTAGAAAGAATAAAAGAAAAGTACCCTGCTGTTAGAATAACCACTGATTACGGTGAAATGATAGAAGATAAAGAAATTGACGCTATAGTTATTGCTACCTCTACACCTACCCATGTTGATTTAGCCAAAAAAGCTCTGGAAGCTAATAAACATATTTTTGTGGAAAAGCCTCTTACCATGAACTATAAACGGGGTCGGGAATTGGTTTATTTAGCCAAAGAAAAAGAGAAAAAACTAATGGTAGGCCACCTCTTAGAGTATCATCCGGCCGTTACGGAAATGAAGAGAAGACTCTCTCAAAATGAAATAGGAGAGATCTATTATCTTTACTCAGAAAGGCTAAATCTAGGCAAGGTGAGAACTACTGAAAATGCCCTATGGTGTCTTGCTCCTCATGATATCTCGGTTATGTTACACCTGTTAAATACTGAACCTGTAGAGGTCTCAGCTTACGGGGGAGTCTTTCTGCAAAAGAAAGAAAAAATAGATGATGTAGTCTTTGTAAACATTTGCTTTGAAAACGGAGCTATGGCTAATCTTCATCTTAGCTGGTTAGATCCTAATAAGGTAAGGAGGATGACTCTGGTGGGAAGTAAGAAGATGATGGTCTTTGATGATATGGAGAGCCGGGATAAGCTAAAGATATTCAACAAGGGAGTGATCAAAAATAATCTCGAGGATAGGGTTGAATTTAATGTAAGATATGGGGATATCTATATTCCTAAAATAGATGCCTCTGAGCCCTTAAAGCTAGAGTGTCTTCATTTCATAGATTGCATTGAGAAGAATAAAACTCCCCGCAGTGATGGCGTAGATGGTCTGAGAGTGGTAAGAGCCCTGGAAGCTGCCCAGGAATCCTTAGACAAAGAGGGAATACCAATAAGGATGAAGGAAATTGAAGAGTAAAAATTACTTTGTCCATCCTTCCTCTTTTATAGATGATGATGTCCAGATAGGAGAAGGAACGAAGATCTGGCATTTCTGTCATATAATGTCCGGAGCCAGAATTGGCAAAAACTGTAAACTCGGACAGAATGTATTTATTGATAGAGATGTAAAAGTGGGGGACGGGGTAAAGATTGAAAATAATGTCTCGGTCTATAGAGGGATGACCTTAGAGGACTATGTTTTTTGCGGTCCTTCCATGGTCTTTACCAACGTCATAAATCCACGTTCTGCTTATCCTAGAGACATAAAGCAATATCGAAAAACTCTGGTTAAAAAAGGTGCAACCATTGGAGCAAACGCAACTATAATCTGTGGTGTTACCTTGGGTAGAAGCACCTTTGTGGGGGCAGGAGCTGTAGTTACAGAGGATGTTCCTGGTTACGCCCTTGTTTATGGTAATCCAGCAAAGATAAAAGGCTGGATGTGTGAATGTGGAAAGAGATTAGAATTCAGAGATGAGCAAGCAAGATGCGATGAGTGTGGAAAAGAATATAAGAAAAAGGGAGAAACTGTCACTTGTTACTGATAATTCGTTATTTAAATAAATGGTTGGATAACTAGAACTAATCGGAGGAGGTGGGTCCGATGGTGTTTAAAATCGTCGTAGAGAAAGATGAAACTGGTTATTATGTGGCAGAAGTTCCTGCTTTACCAGGATGTGTTAGTCAAGGCAGGACTATTGAAGAAGTGAAAAAGAATATTAAAGAAGCTATTGAGGGTTGGCTAGAGGTAATGAATGATAAAGTAAAAAAAACTGATGCTCAGACGTTTGAGGTTGCAGTTTGACTTCCTCAATTAAACTGTGCTCAGGCGCAGAAGCTGTTAAAAAGTTTAAAAGAGCAGGGTGGATTGTGGACAGACAAAAAGGCTCTCATGTGATGTTGGTTAAAGCTGATTATCCGTATACTCTATCCATTCCTCAGCAAAAAGAACTAGGTATCGGTATTCTGAGAAAACTGATTAAACAGGCTGGGTTAAGTGTAGATGAATTCAATGCATTGTAACTTCATTCCAATGAGAGATTAAGAGGAGAATAAGCTGTTGGAGATTGGTGAATACGCAGCTAGATGATCATATGGATAATAAGTCACGTGCAATGAAAATTATTAGTGTTGTGGGCACTCGTCCAAATTTAATAAAAATAGCTCCCATCATCAGAGCGATTGATGAGCACAATAAATCTATTCACTCTTCACCCATCACCCATCACTCATCACGCATCACTCTTCAACATCTTTTAGTCCATACTGGCCAGCACTACGATTACCAGATGTCAAAGATATTCTTTGAAGAGTTAGATATTTCAAAACCGGATATCTATCTTGGAGTAGGCTCAGGAACACATGCTGAACAGACAGGGAAGATAATGATAGAGTTCGAAAAGGTTCTTCTTAAAGGAAAACCTGATTTAGTCATTGTGGTAGGTGATGTAAACTCCACTTTAGCTGCCGCTTTAGCCGCAGTAAAGTTGTGTATTCCCGTAGCTCATGTGGAAGCAGGCCTTCGCTCTTATGATAGAGAGATGCCCGAGGAGATAAACAGGGTTTTAACTGATGCTGTCTCCGATTACTTATTTACCCCATCTTCCGATGCCGATGACAATCTAACTAAAGAAGGGATACCTGAAGAGAAGATTTACCTTGTCGGTGATGTAATGATTGACAGCCTTCTTTATAATAAAGAGAGAGCAAAAAAGTCTAATATCTTAGCTAAACTTGGCTTAATGCAAAGCTCACATCTCACATCTCATCCATCACGTATTACAGATTACGCCTTATTAACTCTTCATCGTCCAAGCAATGTAGATGATAAGGAATCTTTCTTAAAAATTTTCAAAGCATTAAAAGAAATATCCCAGAAAATTCCTATTATTTTTCCCGCTCATCCCCGTACTAAAAAGCAGATAAAGCGGTTTGGGCTGGAGAACTATTTTAATTATACACCGGTTTTTCCTCTTGACTCCAGAATTAACTGCATCGATCCTTTAGGTTATTTAGACTTTTTGAACTTGGAGATAAACAGCAAATTTGTAATGACTGATTCTGGAGGAATTCAGGAGGAAACAACTGTTCTTGATGTTCCTTGTTTAACTTTAAGGGATACTACCGAGCGGCCGATAACCTTAACTCAAGGTACCAATACTCTTGTTTGGAATGATACAGAAAAAATTATAAAGGAAGCATTCGAAATTCTGGAAGGCAGGGGAAGGAAGGGGAAGTGTCCTCAGCTCTGGGACGGAAAAGCTGCCCAGAGGATCATCTCATTTTTGGAAAATGAACGGTGTAAGGATAAAATTACGAGAAGGAACTTTTTGGTATTTGGCAGTCCTCTAATTGAACAACCAGAAATTGATGAAGTAGTTGCTTCCTTGAAATCCGGTTGGCTGGGGACAGGTCCAAAGGTTCACAAATTTGAGGAAATGTTTAGGAAATATAAAGGTAGTAAATATGCCATGGCTTTAAATTCTTGCACGGCTGCTCTTCATCTTTCTATGCTGGCTATAGGTATAAAATCGGGAGACGAAGTAATAGTACCTACAGTGACTTTTGCCTCTACTGCTAACGCAGTAATTCATGCTAAAGGAGTGCCTGTTTTTGTAGATTGCGAGAAAGAGACAATGAATATTGACCCAGAAGATATTGAAAGAAAAATAACTTCAAAAACAAAAGCCATCCTCCCAGTTCATTTTGCTGGTCGTCCCTGTAATATGGATGTTATTATGGATATTACCAAAAGACATCATCTGAAGATAGTAGAAGATTGTGCCCATGCAATTGAAACTGAATATCATGGAAAAAAAGCAGGGACTTTTGGGGAATTAGGCTGCTTCAGTTTTTATGTGACAAAAAATATTGTGACTGGCGAAGGAGGAATGGCAATCACAGACAATGAAGAGTATGTTAATCAAATTAAAATGCTTGGATTGCATGGAATGAGCAAAGATGCGTGGAAGCGGTTTAGTGATTCTGGATATAAGCATTATCAGCTAGTACATGCAGGTTTTAAATATAATATGATGGATCTTCAGGCAGCGATTGGTGTTCATCAGTTACCAAGAGTAGATAAATACTGGGAAAGGCGTCAGGAGA
>JABUBK010000224.1_pt1 | contig 12744 bp, 8 predicted proteins | sample 7332671 | NCBI WGS metagenome assembly JABUBK01 (sample SAMN07256342, study PRJNA390944) | subsurface metagenome | isolation source: Methane hydrate marine sediment | place: Pacific Ocean: Eastern North Pacific, ODP site 1244 | collected 2002
AGAGGGGGGACGAGAGTGGTACGCAAGGCGGACGATTTTGACGGGACATGTGATGAGCGGATTTGACGTTTAGGGAGTTCTGTGGTACTGTGGGATGGACAGCGGAGGAAAGGCGGAACGTTAGTGGTAAGGAGTGGGTTGATAATGCAACTTTGCTAACCCCTGGTTCGCGAAAGTTTTTTCTTCTTTAGTGTGAATGCGCTCTGCTTCGTATTGTTTGAGTGATTGAAAGATAAAATAGCCATTGTACAGAGTCTGATCACGTTAGCTGTTCGATTATGAGGCTGTCCGTACCGGGATCTGAACCATTGCAAGACAAAACTTCGCAAAGGCAACCAAAAACTTACTGAGACATGTTCGAGCAGATTAAGACCAATCTCTTTGTGTGCTCCTCTTAAGAACCAGACATTTTCCTGCTCGTAGCCATGTTGTCTGCTTTCAGTCTACAGTTCAAAGCCGAACATATAAGTCCGCCATAGTTCCACAGAATGGATCGACGCCTGCTCAGCTCAACAATAGACAGTAACACAGGGTGTTCAAACAAATTGTGCAATATCGTCAACATCATACTCGTCACGATCGCCTTTTGCATCCTCGCATTGATCCCTGGACTCTGGTGCTTTTTTAAAGTGCGGGATAGGCGAAAACGATCTCGTGTCCGTTCTGCGGATCCTGAAGCCGGCATCACTCGAACAGATCCGGAACAGCCACCAGTGAAGAAGGTCAGACGGCCACGTCGTGCGTACATCCTATCAAGACATTCTCATCGACTTCGATACGATCGGGAATATTTCAAAGGTTGGCAGAGACTTTGACGAACTCGAGGAACTGAACACATTTGCTCAATCAAGCCATGGACGTGCCGTCTAAAACCTCAAAGACACTCCTTGTGATCGTCTGGACATCGTTGGCTGTCACCGTAATCACCAGTATCACGTTGGATTCAATGAGCCACGATCTCTGCGGTGGATCTAACTCTCATGTTTCCTCATTGCTCGTCGAACATGGGTTTCGGACCAAAGTACCTCACCACGAGTGTACATCACCAGGAATTGCTGTTTTCCTGATTTGCATCGTGTGGGGATCTACACTCATCTCACTCATATCTTGTTTGATTTACTTGATTTTGTTTATCAAAAGGATGTCGGAGAGGACCTCGGTCAACCCAAATGCCTCGGAGGATATGGATATTGTGGATAGCCCTCGGGAAAGATTGGATCTTGAGTACGGTCTGCTGTCGTGTGGTGGAAGGGAGACAAGACATTGTGGTGAACTTCGAGATAGCGAGCCTTGGGAGCCAGTTGAGCTGTGGTAGTTTAGATGATTCAGAAGTACAGTTACAATGAGAGATGACTGTAGGTTTACAGGGGGATTCGGTCTTCTGAATTCCTTCACTCACGTGACTAGTTCGTACCTCGGCTCGCCGTCGGTAGCCTCTGACCCCCTCCGTCGTCCACTTGGCAGGTATTCAGTCTTGAATTCATTGCCATCATGTCACCCCAGATATTGTGATCAAGCCTCCCGATCTTCGATAGTTATTCGACAAACATCGGTACAAAATGAATTTCGACTACCTACCCGACCTACAAGCTTACATCTCAAAGCTCGACCGCTTCATCAACTCCGAGATCCTCCCCCTTCAGCACAAAGACGACAACAATCGGTTCTTCGATCACAGGAGAGAACCATCACGTACACAATGGGATAATGGTGGTCTACCAAATCCCGAATGGGAATCACTACTCACACAAGCTCGGAAACTAGCTGACAAAGCCGGATTCTATCGTTTCCCAATACCCAAGCAATACGGTGGACAGGAACACCCCAACATGAACCTGTGGATGTGTGCTCTGCGTTATCATATGGCTTCCCATCCTGTTTATGGTGGTGGTGTGAGTCTTGCAAATGATCTTCAGAATGAGCACAGTGTTATTGGTAATTTTCCGGATTTCCTGATGCTATACCATTGGGGAAATGACCAGCAGAAATCGGAATTCATCCCTGCTCGACTTGAGGGGAAATTCAGGACGACATTTGGGTTGACGGAGATTCACCATGGATCGGACGCCACACATATGGACACCACTGCTACACCATGTACCATCAACGGCGAGAAAGGCTACACAATCAACGGGAACAAGAGATGGCAAACAGGAGCTCATCACGCCACACACATGCTCATCTTCGCGAGAACATCAGGCAAATCCGGCTCCCCTCAGGGTATCACAGCATTTATCGTCCCAGCAAATACACTAGGCGTCACAATCCAATCATACGAATACACCCTAAATATGCCTACAGACCACGCCACAGTCATCCTAAAAGACGTCAAAGTCCCCGCCAATTCTATCCTCGGCCCCCTCGACAATGGCCTCGCAATAGCCCAGACATTTACCCACGAAAATCGAATCAGACAAGCAAGTTCCTCATGTGGCGCCGCAAAATTCTGTATCGATCGAAGCGTGAAATACGCCCGGGAACGCACAGTCTTCGGGAAACCACTCTCATCCAACCAAGCAATTCAATGGCCTCTAGTCGAACTAAGCACCCAATGCGAAATGTTACGTCTCCTGATCCTCCGCACAGCCAACGAAATGGACGATATCCAACGGAAATACTCAGCCCCGAACTCACCAATGCCGCCTTGGATCGCAATCGAGAAACAGCTGGGCCACAAGATATCGATGTGTAATTACTATGCTAACCGGCTTGCTACGCAGGCGGCGGATAATGCGATACAGGTGCATGGGGGCAATGGGTATAGTAGACATCAACCGTTTGAGCATATTTGGAGACATTTTAGGAGGTATAGGATTACGGAGGGGAGTGAGGAGGTGCAGATGAGGAAGGTTGCGGCTTATTTGTTTGGGTATAAGAGTACGGGGTTGGATGAGAAAAGGAATCCTACTGATGAGGTTGCTAGTGGGGAGAATGTTCACGAGAAAAGTAAATTGTAGTTGGAGTACCCTGTCGTGTACATGTCTCAACCCAAATATGATTGCTGCCACCCTCTTGTGTACTCTCATTTGATTCAAAATTCATCGCTGCCACCCATGGTGTATAGGTCTAATCACTCCAGCAATCACTACTGCCGCCGTTGTGTAGATTCAAGCAAATCAGTTGGCCTCCAGTGCTAGCCGACCTCCGATGCTGGCCGACCTCAAACCTTGTCGGCATTATGCAAAATCGTACATAGTAAAACCATCATCGCCCAGAACATCACCAGGCTCAACGCAGAACGTATGATATCCCGTGTAGAATGCATACCCTTCAATCCTAGTTCGTATGCAAGGGTATTGCAATTTTCCAATCTTCGGAACCTCCTCCAATACTGTCCCTTTGAATGCTGCTTGGGGCTTCTTGTAGGCAGACACCAGTGAATTGTAAGTCCAAGAAGCATCTTTCTTGAGCCAACCTCGAGCGTAAGCAGCAGCTAATCTTGCTGAGACTCCACTACCTGTTGGTGAACGATCCACTTGTTGATCAGCAAAATAACACAGACCAGTCTCGGACCCACCTGTTCCTGCTAGAGCTTCACCTAGATTGTAGTCGACCAGGATAATGGAGTAGAGAAAGCTCAAATCCTTTTCGGTAGGATGTTGGAACAAGTACTGAAGCTGTGGGTTGTTGTTGATGGCGGCTTTCAACGATCGTGTTATCCGGTTTGCAATTTCAATATCAATTCCACGTAGACCATCACCAATTCTGAGTTCTCTTGCAGATACCAAACAATAGAAAGCTCCTCCGTAAGCAAAGTCGGCAACAATTGGTAAACCTGAAGGCCACTGCTGGCTTCTTGGAAAAGGGACTGTGATGTTGAGACCTGTTGCGAAACTTTCTATGGAAACAAATGATACAGGTCTGGATGGATCTGACTTTTTGCCATCTGAGGATGTAGGAACTGTTACTTCGACTACACCACATGGAGCATGTAATCTGATTTGTGTTGTTGAAGTTACAGGATCCCATTTTAAATTTTGTCTCTCGGGGAAAAGATCAGGATCGTGAGTATCGACTAGAAATCGGCCAAGAGCAATAGTAGCATGACCACACATTGTTGAGTACCCATCATTTGTCATGAATAAGACACCCATATCTGCTTTTGATGCTACAGTATGTTCAGTCACTGGTCTGAGGAGTGCACCATACATATCGTAGTGACCTCGGGGCTCCAACATAAGACGTCTTCGGATATGATCGTAATCCTTTCGAGCTTGAGCTCTTTGCTGGAGTAGAGTTCCAGTAAGTTCCGGATACCCTTTGATCACAATTCTTGTTGGTTCACCAGTGGTATGCATATCGATACATGTGATGGGAGTATTCTCCTCCGAAGAGAGATTTGCAATGATATCCATGTTGCTGTTGTGGGATACAGTGCGGAAGGTTTTTAAGGTGAGATCTTCCAAGTCAAGGTCAGTTCTGGAGCGGTCGTCGTCTTCAAGCTACAGTTGTTCGTATCAAAGTCAGCTTCTTCAGGGTAGAGTGGTCTTCAGACCAAGGTCAGCTTCCATCGTGAAAATCCATCTCGCTTGACAATGAGAACCACGGACCGAACTACCGTATCGACAGGGGATGATGTACGTAAAGTTCGGTATCATCACCGGGACCAAATTCACTTGTAAAGCAAAATAAGCGTTAGCATTCCGGTCGTGCCTCCAAAAAGTTGGTCGTCGCGCTTTCTGAGTGTGTGGGGGTGTGAAATGAATACTAGTAGGAATGACGTTCGTTGCAAACGCGTCTCACGAACACGTCTCCCACAACACACATCACTGTGTACCATTCTCGGCCTACAACAAATCATAACATTGTCCATTCGCTCTGTCATTGAGATGTGTTCAAGATGGCAACAGTCAATTTCAACGAGAGTATCCAGTCTACTCCTGCCACCGATGAAGCAGTAATTTCAGAATTGAGGGACAGACTCACAGAAGCCACAATCAAATGTTCTGAAAGATGTCTCTATCAATCTGCAAAATGGTTAGTATTCAAGGATCTTCCTGGTATTCAACTGATTAATTCAGGACAGCAGAACTTCTGGATTCTTTACCAGAAGAAGACCGTGATTCACACATCGTCGGAAATGCCACATCATCCTACAGAATCCTATCTACCAGTTACGATGATCCACAAGAGGCTGCATTAGAGTCAAGAGAAGCCAACAAATACCTACTTGCCAAATCCTACTTCGATACCAAGGAATTCGATCGATGTGCATCTGTCTTTCTTCCTCCTGCTATCCCTGCCAGTGGTTTGGCTCTGTTCGAGAAAGTAAAAGCCAGAACTCCCAGCTCGACACCACGAAAGAACAAAACGAAACCGAATGACTTCAATCCATTTCCCAAACTCAGTCAGAAGTCCCTGTTCCTTTCTCTATACGCTCGATACTTGGCTGGAGAAAAGAGAAAGAATGAAGAAAGTGAGAAGATACTTGGACCAAATGATGGTGGACAAAGTTCAAACAGAGAACTCGCAGCATTGAGCAGAGGATTAGAAGATTATTTCCGAGTCAGAGATGCTGCTGATCCACAACTCAGACGTACACAAGGCTGGTTGGAATACCTGTATGGTGTTGTATTGGCTCGATCAAAACAAGACAAACTGGCTGAAGAGTGGTTGATTCGAGCCGTGCGACTCAACCCATATCATTGGGGCGCATGGGAAGAGTTGTCTAATCTGCTGTCATCGGCCGACGATCTCACAGTTCAGCTCACCTCCGGTCTTCTTCCACAAAACGTTATGACCTTGATTTATCAGGTCTACGCTTCGATTGATCTCTTCTCGACAACAGACATGAGCACGACGATGGCATCCCTAAACACCATGCTCGACCTTTTTCCTACATCGACATTCCTCCTTTCTCAACAAGCACTTCTCTACTACCACTCAAAAGATTTCGAAACATCATCATCCATATTCCAAGACATTCTCATCAACCATCCTTATCGACTGGACTACCTTGATCACTATTCGAACATACTGTATGTCATGACAGATCGAACGAAACTGGCATTCCTTGCACATCTGGCAACGAGTGTGGACAAATTCAGACCCGAAACGTGCTGTATCGTCGGAAACTACTACAGTCTATGCTCTCACCATGAGAAGGCAGTCATGTATTTTTGTCGTGCTCTAACACTTGACCGATCCTTCCTTTCAGCGTGGACTTTGATGGGTCATGAATACATTGAACTCAAGAATACACATGCAGCTATCGAATCCTACAGAAGAGCAGTTGACGTCAATCGAAAGGATTACAGAGCATGGTATGGTCTTGGTCAGGCTTATGAAGTGCTTGATATGGGATACTATGCTTTGTTCTACTATCAACGTGCAGCAGGTCTCAGACCTTATGATGCAAAGATGTGGCAAGCTGTTGGATCTTGTTATGCAAAAATGGGTAGACTTGAACAAGCCATCAGAGCTTTGCGACGTGCGTTGGCAGCAGGCACGTACTACGAAGATTCACCTGTTCAATCTTTTGCGGCATCAACATCCAGTATGAAAGGGAAATCCAAGCGGACGGGTCGGAAGTTACTTGATCCTGAAACTTTATTCCACATCGCACAACTGTACGAGAGGTTTCCGGATGAGGCAGAAGCAGCCAAATACATGGAACTTTGTCTTGCTCAAGAAACTGGCGCTACATCTGAAGCGAACAAGGAAAGAAGGAAGGGCAAGGCTCAACCCGATGACAACGATACGGAAGTAATGTCTTCACCATCTTCGAATGCGACAGAACCAATCTCACCCATTTTCCCTGGAAACGATAATGATGGGAATGATGGGTTTGGTGTTGGTACTACTGCCACGACATCTCGAGCTAGATTATGGTTGGCTAGATATGCTTTCAAGAGTGACGATCTTGATAGAGCAGAAAGATTGGCTGAGGAACTGTGTATGGATGGATTTGAAGTTGAGGAAGCGAAGGGGTTGATTAGGGAAGTTAGAGGAAGGAGAGACGCAATCGGTGGTAGGTCTACGGAATGAGGTGGAGACTGTTCAAAAAACTGCGCGACCAACTGCCGACACAGCAATATGAGCACCGAGAGTCCTGGCGTGTTTGCCAACGGGCGCTCATGTTACTGTGTCGACACTTGCTCGACCAACGCGCCTTCTCCGTATATTCTGGTGGAGGTTTCCGAGCTCTGATTTCTTCTGGGCACTTCAAACTGTGTCGCCATCAGTTGAGCTGACAAGATCGAGTATGCTTATTAGATTAACATCATCCACCCCACGATGAACAGCTACCTGCAACCATTCTGTGATTCAGGAACATTACTACTGGCCTGAGGAGCGGTTCACTCCACGGCGACAATCTCGAGAGAAGCAAAGCATAACCACCCGCGTAATCCTTACAATCTACTTAGGTCGATCCATGTGCGAATATGACATGGCAAATATGACCTGTTGACCAGTCTGTTCTGCGATCAGCAAACATGGCTGCATGCAGTGTTGATCCTGCAGCTTGCTAGACGTGCATCAGCCACCAAGCAAGGGCAAGTGAAACAGGTCACAAATTGTTTGACAGCAAACATTGGAAGTGAACTTGCTGATTATTGTGGCATAGAAGGCAGTCTTTGCAATGGGATGTCACCGTCACAAAACACCACAAAAGCTGGCTCGATTCTCTTCTCATCATCAATCACTTCCAGGTCAACCATCTCTCGCCCATCAACTCCACAACTCTGACAACATGTCGACGTCTCATACAGACAGCTCAACCAGCGTAGTCACGCTGAATATCTTCGCGTTGACGAACTTCTCTCCCACCAAAAATCCCAATTGTGCTCACTCGCAAACCAAAGAATTCAAGTATCCTCTAACGGCACCTGGAGGTTTCGTCTTCGATCCATCGAGCTTGATGCAACTAGAACACCTGAATACCCTAATAAAAGACAGAGCTTGTGAGTTTTGCAGTCAACCACCCACAGGGTTCATGAGTGTTCGCTTCGATTACACTCCCTGGATCGACTTCGCCGACCAGATCCATGGCAGAAGCACTCTACCTCTTCGAGCGCGATTCCCGTTTAGCTTAATGAGTGTTGGCCTGTTGGCTGGCTCATTTGGACAAGGCGAGGAGACGAATGCATTCTCGATGGATACAAATGGTGAAATGGCCTTCTCAGAGCGTTTGAAGGATTACGGTTTCTATACACCTCATCAGAGCTGTGTTGTCATCGCTACCTGCAAGAAGCCTATTTGCAACACAAAAGCCAAGCAGACAATTGAAGAGTTTGAGCCGCGACTTGGTCTGAGTCCTGAGTTACCAATATTTGCTCAGCCATTCACCACGGCTCTTGGTCAAGTCGTATGTCAGTACTGCGGGGACACTAACATCAAATTATGCAAGAAGAATGGCAAGTATTGTGGCTTCGGGTAAGTGCTCTGAGACCATGATTCGGTTCAAGATACTGATTGATGTTAGGTATTGTGGTAAAGAGCATCAGGTGGCCGACTGGGGCAACCATAAGAAGGCGTGTAAGCATCATAGGCTTGCTGATCGACCGCCACCAAGTCGTGACGAGAGACTGATTCTCAACCACACTTTCGTTGGTGATCCCATGGACAAACTCACATACTTCGTCTACCCTAAAAGCATCGACGTACGACTCCTAGACACGACCAGTCTATACTTCCGTGACAACTTTGGGGATTTTGCAAGCGAACTCGACCGAGGCACAACACTCACACTTCGAGGTACAGGTAACGAGCCATATAAATGTGTCATCTGCAAAACTCGAGCTGCGATAAGGGGTGCTGGTTTCCAAGTTATTCCCGTCACGTCCAAGGATGAACCAACTTCGGACAAGATGAAAGTCTACAAAGCTTTGTTGCGCTCATACTCTGAGGCTGGTGCATTCCCTGCCGAGACATTTGAAGATGTTTGGAAGAAACTCGATGAGCAGCGCGCGGGTACAGCTCACATGGCTAGCTTGATTATACCAGTGTGCGATCAACGAGCTTGTGTTACGGCAACGACAACCCTCCACTACAGAGCTATGAAGAAGATCTTGATGAAACATCGTGGCGATTTCGATCCCAAGGACATGTTCCTCTCGACAGTCTTCTGAGGGAAATGGTCTGCGGAAATGGTTTGAGAGGATGGCATGGTGGATAAAATTACGAGGAGGAATCAGACTGAGATATGTGATGACTTGGGGGTATATGGAATTATGTGGTTGTGCCGTGTAAAAGTGGAAAAGCATCAGGCACAATCGGTCACCATCTGGGTGGCACGCGGTTCTTAGAATATCTTTTACCTGTCGGTGTTGGTCATGGCTTGGTTGATTCACGAATTACGATCTCATTATGATAGCTTGGTCGGGGTCATGGCATTGTGTCGTCAAGATGTATGGTAGAGTGAGCTATACCTAGGTAGAGAGCCTCAATAACGCTCTTTCATACAAGTTCCGTGCCCCGTCCTTACCTACTTGTTTTTTCACGCCTGAAACCACGTTCGGTACTCTCTCGAACAGGCCTCCCGGTGCGTCGTGCAATGCCTTTTGCCGGTCTCAACGTAGATACCCATGATACAAGCCAGACACCCTCGTTTCAGCAGCTACACCTATCTCTTCTACGGACAATGCACTACCTTCAGCTGCTGCTGAACAGACAAACTAAATCTCAGTTAGTCTACAAATTTCTGTTCTGTCTCACCGCAATTTGTGGCTGGTTCAGGTATTGTTGAGTTAATGTAGAAGGGATGGATAGTTAGCTATCATTCTTCGTTCATATCTGATTGAATTTGTATGTCAAGGCTGATCAGTCCTTTGACATCGAATATCTATTAGCAAGGAATGGAGATGAACATGAGACATGGTAGCTGAAAGAATTGACGAAGAGACATCCATTGTAGAGGTCTAATAGTAAGAGCCATATCATTACCATGCAAAACTGGTAAAGGCTGCTCTCAACGAGCGTATTCCGCCCACGTAAGAAGTCATATCGAGACTCTCAAGTCACCAACCAACCCCATCATACCTGCTGCATGCTCAGTACCCGTAATTCAATCAATCACCCTCGATCCGTAAACAACTCTCCAGAAACCTCATAATCACTCTTCACCTCATCACCACCCCCAACATAAGCAATACTCATCTCCATCGTTCCAATAAAAGGTCTCTTCCAACTCGGATCCACCACATCTCCACGTCCATCTTCATCTCCTCCCCTCTTCGACATCATCTTCCACCATTCCGTCCCCAAAACCGAGTAGTCAAAGATCAGCACATCTCGAAACAACGCCTTACCCAGTGTCGGTCGTTGATCTGACGCGACAGGAAGACGAATACTTCTGACCACGGCTTGGACTTCATAGGCTGCTCGAGTGGCGTTCTTGTCATTGATGAGGATTATTTTGCGGGCGTTGGGGGGTGTCGAGGGTGGGACTGGGAAGAGGCTGTGAGCGAATTTGGTGGAGTCGGTTGTGTAGGGGAGATTTTGGTCTGTGAGGGTTTGGCAGGTGGTTTGGATGTTGTTGTTGGTTGGGGTGGGGGTTGTGGTGGTGGTTGCTAGGGGGAGGGTTAGGGAGGCGGTGACTAGGATTGGTCCTGAGATGGTGATGTAGGGGACTGTTTCTACTGCTGGCTTTCGGGGTGAGGGTGATGCTTGTGGGGAATTGGCTGAAGGATTTTCTGTTGTGGTTGAGGTAGAGGGGTTCAATGATGCTGCTGCAGGATTGTTGGCAGTGGAATCGTCAAGTAAGATATCTGGCGTCTTCTTGACAGTGTCCTTAGGTTCAGGTGCGGTCGTTCCTTGCTCAATCGTCTTGCCCTTCTTGACTCCAGGTGGTGCCATTGATCTCTGTCCAGTAACCAATTTACCCTTCTCTGTCTCTTGATCCTTTGTCATCACCACCTCTTCTCCTTGCTCATCTCCAGTTGCCCGATCTTTTGTCACCTTGTCTCCTGAACCAGAGAAATCTCTTCGCCTCTCGACTTCTTTCGTCATATCTGTCATGTCAGACATTGTCCTAAGGTTCAATCCTCTGTTTATTGGTTCAAATGCAACTCGTTTTATCTTGCGAGGAGGACGTGTAGGACTTGTTTCAACATCTGCGAAATCTCGTTTAGATACTCCACGTGTACGTGTTGATGTCGGCGACGCAGTAGAATCAGATCTTCTGCTTGGCGTTTGCGGAGCACTATCAGGATATCTCTCGCTGTGTTCGGTTGGTGTAAGTTCGCTTGTGTCAATACGTACTGGTGATGGTTGCGTTGCCCATCTAGCCCCAGCCGATGATTGTGTACTTGCTCGTCCTGCTGGAGTCAGACTGACTGTTGTTGCACTATGTTGTGTCTTTGAAGGACTTGTGCTCTGCGATTTGTCGATGATATACTTTGACTTTGGGTCTGCTGCTAACAGTCTCTCCATCCATTCGATTTCCTCTTGAGTGGCAGCGTCATCTTGCTCCTTTAGACTGATCTGAGCCATCTCCTGCAATTCATCAAAGTCGACAGTATCTCCGACCTCTCGATCTTTGTGAAGTTTGATTTTACTTCCGACTCTTCGTGGGAATCGCAGGATGAAAAAGTCTGACGACTGAGGGCGTTCAAACCCTGCACCAAATATCTCAACAACCATAGGCTTGGTGTAGATGGAGATTGGTGGAGGTATGTCTTTCCGAGTATGTTTGATCAACATGAACTCTGAGTCTGGAGTGTACTCTCGCTCCACCAATCGACCTTCTGCATTCAAAGCCAGAATGTCATCTTTCGACATACTTCCTGATCCTAGACGATCAATGATCCGAAAGATTGGACGTGCACAGTATCTCTGGACTTCCGACTTGTTTGTCAAACATGCCACATAGAATGTCGTCCATGACAATCTTCCGATGTCTAACTCTGTCTCAATCTTTGGATCACGATGTCCACCAATGATACAAAGATCAGCTGAATCTCCAAGACCGGCAATATAATCTTTCTTCAATTTGACACCTCGGACACCTTGTTTCCAAGAATAATATGGATCTTCGAGTCCCTTGAGTACAAACCCTTCCCATCTCATTCGGATAGCATGACTGAAACTTTGTGTCAGTAGCTCTCTAGCACTACTGGACCCAAAATCGATCATAGCTCTTTCCACCACTTGGACTTCACCATCAACAGGAGTGACCATACCCTTGAGATGTGCACGACGTACACGATGTGGTTCGCTGAGCATGACTTTGTCCTCGAGCATAAGAACATCAAAGAAGACGATCATGAGATGCTCACCAACTTTCTTAGGTGAGTCTTGTTCAGTACCAATCCTTCTCCCACCATGTCGTACATGTTTGCGAATGTGGTGGAAGGGAAGAATATCTCTCTCATTTCTGCTGTAGATCAACAATTCTCCTTCCAAGATTGCCCGATGTTTGATCTTGCATTCAGGAGTTTTCAGTCTCAACCCCCTTTTGATAGCACTGTGAAGACCGATACGATCTTCAGTTGAGTCTTTCCCACTCTTCGAGAAGATTTGGATTGTCCCTTGACCTTTTGAATTGTCAATATGGATTTGACAGTACTCTCCATCATACTTTCTTTCAACACTCATCACTCGAGAACCTGCAATCTTGACACTATGTTTGATACTTCTTGCCTTGTCGAATGGTTGTCGACGAATCATAACTCCAAGTTGTGGTTTGATCTCTTTTGCCAGGATGGGTAGCAGGGCAGCTTCGTATTCTCTCGACGGTCTCGGTGGGAGTCTGATCAATTCAGGACAAGATATCATATCGACGACGGCCTCGAACGAGTTCTG
>JABUBK010000225.1_pt1 | contig 12734 bp, 12 predicted proteins | sample 7332671 | NCBI WGS metagenome assembly JABUBK01 (sample SAMN07256342, study PRJNA390944) | subsurface metagenome | isolation source: Methane hydrate marine sediment | place: Pacific Ocean: Eastern North Pacific, ODP site 1244 | collected 2002
GAGTACTGGTATGTAGAGCATAAAAACACAATGTTAGGACCATACCTTGAGTTTGGTGTAACAATTTCTGCTACATACAAAGACCCTAAAGGTAATGTTTATAATGCCGGTTATTATCCATATATGTACCTCACCGGAGATGCCCCAGTTGATGCTGGTCGTGTTCTTGGATTTCCAAAGAAGATGTCATACATCAGAATTACAACACACGGCGGAGAAAAAGGGACCGATTTCTTCGGTTTTGCAATGTCACGTAACGGATACCTTTTGCACAGTGCAACAGGTCAGTTCGATGACAAGCCAGTAAAGCCCCCATATTTCTATGGTAAAACAGATTGGGGTAAATTTAACATGAAAGTTGTTACAAGACCGAATCTTGCAAGTTCAGAGTGGCAGCTTACACATATAGCTTCAGAGTTACCAGAAGCTTTCAACATTAAAGGCCATCGTTTCCAGATTAAACCTGAGCACACACGCACAGCTTCTGGCGATGCTATTAACTGGTTCCAGCAGGCTACCCCATTTGATAACATGGGTGCTGAGGTCAAGATTCAAGAGATTACAGGTCTTATTTCTTTCGTATTTGACCTCGTTATCCCAGTTCCTTCAGTTCTTTGGACAGAGACTTATGAGCGTCCAGCGAGCTATAGGGGATATGCAACTCCATACAAATATGGACTTCGTCAGCAGTTCCCAATTAGTCAGGGATCATAAGGCGTTAGATCTTAATGTTTTGTGTAGTTGAATGAAGAAAACGAATGTATAAAAATTAACTAGGAGGTATTTGCAATGGGTTTACAAGCAAATGAATACAGCTATCCATGGCTAGAAGAAGGCGAAGTTCCACCTTTACCGCTGGATAGAGATAGAATCCACATCATTTCACAAGGTGTGGCTGATCCTGTTTTTGACTATGATATTGTTCCACTAACATATACAGAAAGCCGCTGGATGGCTTTTGTTATCCGCGCTGATATAAACAATATGAAAGGAGTTACACCAGAGCCTATCGAAATTACAGATGATGTAATTGAGTTCTGGTATGTAATCCACAGAAACACAATGTTAGGACCATACATGGAGTTTGGTGTAACATTCTCCGCTCAAGTAGATGACGGAACCGGTCATATCTACAGAGCTGGATACTATCCATATATGTATCTTTCTAACGATTCTCCAATTTTTGCAGGGAAAGAGCCTTTCGGGTTCCCTAAAAAAGCAGCTTACATTGCAGCTTTTGAGCATGGAACAAACAATAACTACTTCAACATGCTTATGGAGAGAAGAGGTTATATTCTCCACACAGCAAATGGTCGTTATTCCGACAAACCTCTTTCCACAAGACCAAAATTCTATGGAAACACAGAATATGGTCGTATGAACTATCGTATTACCACACACCCTGATGTAACGAGAAGTACCCATGAGGTTACTTATCTACCATCAGAGATAGCACCAGGACAGGGCCACCGCTTCCAGCTAAACCCTGAGAGCATCCGTACCGCCACAGGCGACGATGTTCGTTCTTGGTACATGTCAGGAACCCCATTTGACTTCATGGGTGGCCAGATTCCGGCTACAGAGATTGTAGGTCTTATTAGTTTTACCTTCAACCTCATCATTCCGGGCGCTGAGACCATATGGACCAGAGTAGTAGAAAGAGGCCCAGATGATTTTGGACCACTTCTTTATGCTACACCGTTCAAATACACCATGCGTCATAGGTTCTTGTTACCACAGTACTCACAGGGCTAGTAATAGACTGTTAGACTAGAAAATAAAGATGTTGATTCAAAGCAGGGCTCCTTTACGGGGGTTCTGCTTTTTTTATGATTAAAGTTTTTTTGGAATTATAAGGGGAATTAGGTTTATAGATTTAATGCAAGTTCTTGTACTTCTTCTTGAGCTGAGTCAAGCTCATTAATATCAATTTCTGATATATCATCCGGCAAATTCATAATACGCCTTAGAGCATTTAGTTCTTCAATAGATTTTTCCTTTCTTGTTCTTATGTTTTGGGTTCTCAATCTAAGTCCATTCATGGTTTCTAGCATTTTGATGCTTCTATCGTTCGCCCTTTCTTCAAGACGTCCTTTAATGCTCATAGAAGCTTGTAAAGAATGAAAGAAATTATACTCCTCATCTGGTATAAAATTGTCCAAATAAATATAAGCATCCTCAATGACATTTCGCTGCTCTTTGAAATTTTGATGGAGCAGGTAAATAGCTAGCGCATGCCTGATGGTTTTTGATGGAAAGGGCAAGAGAGATTCAGGTAGGGCAAGAGGTATTAGTTTTAATGGCTCAAGCTGCTCATTTTCATTAATAGAAGCTAGCAGATCTGCATAGTCTGATACAATATCTCGCGGGTGTAAAATATTATTTTCAGAGTTCAGGATATTTTCCTTTTTGCTAGATTTAATGTATTTGAGAACGTATTGCTGTGAAGAAAGACTTTTCTATTCTATCACGTCTTTAGGAGATTTATCAATACAATTAGAATATTAATTTGTTTAAGTTTGAAAATTAACCAATGACAGGGACATAACACGGCGAATTCAACATCCCAATTCAAAATTAGCCATAATACACCTTATCGAAACTTATACACAAATACTAACAAGCGTTCTATTGCCGCTATTGCTTTAAGATCCGTTTTTTGCCACAAGAAAACCTTTTTCATTGTTTTTTATTATTTGAGATATTGTTTGCATTATTGCAATAGCGGTATTACAACTGCCCGCTTTACAAATAACTTTCTATATCCGGTAGAATATTTTTCTATTATGAAATTTGGCGCGCATATATCAATAGCTGGAGGAATCGATAAGGCTCCAAAAAGGGCTAACGATTTAGGATGTGAATGCTTTCAAATCTTCTCCAGATCCCCTAGAGGCGGAAAACCTCCTGAGCTAAAAGATGAATTGGTTGAATCTTTTCTTAATGAGTGTGGCAAATACGATATTACCGAATACTACATTCATACACCTTATTACATTAATCTATGCTCTGAAAAGGAAGAATTAAGAGATTCATCAATAGCCATTATTAAAGAAGAACTCGAAAGAGGCAGTACTCTAGGTGTTAAATATATCATGACTCATCTTGGGAGCTCTAAGGGATTTAACAGAAAACAAGCAGTGAACATGATTATTAAAGGATTAAAGAAAATAATAGATAACACTAATTTCTCTACTAAGCTTCTTTTAGAAAACACCGCCGGCCAAGGAGCAACAATGGGTGATAGCTTTGAAGAATTGTCAGAAATTCTAGATGGAGTTAAAGGATCAGGAATTGCTATCTGTATTGATACGGCGCATCTGTTTGCTTCTGGTTATGATATTAGAACCAAAGAAAAGCTTGAGGAAACATTTGGCAAGCTTTCTGAGACTGTCGGCGTTGAGAATATAAAACTATTTCATGGCAACGATTCTAAGGTTGGGCTTGGTGAGAGAAAAGATAGGCATGAACATGTAGGGAAGGGGAAAATAGGTATAGAAGGATTTAAGAATATTATCAACAATCCTTCATTTAAAAATATTAATATGATTGTAGAAACTCCTCCGGAAAAAGTAGGGGACGATATTAAAACTTTAAAGAAACTAAGAGATGCATAGCCCCCTTTACAACTCATTTTAGAGTGGGAATTATAAACTTATGACTCAAGACTTATTAGTTGGTAAAGGAAAGAATGAACTTGCAATTCTTCCTGAAATGGCAAATCGCCACGGTCTAATTGCTGGTGCGACTGGAACAGGAAAAACAGTAACGCTTCAAGTGTTAGCAGAAAATTTTAGCAGAATTGGAGTTCCGGTTTTTATGTCTGATGTAAAAGGAGATCTCTCCGGAATCAGCATATGAGATGCTCAAGGAACGAGCTGAGCAAGCTCCTAAGGCCGCTCCGGTTTCAAAAAAAGCCTGGAAGACAAAGACAGGGAATAGTGGAAACTATGGCAAAAAGTGCAGCACGGAGCATCGGCAGCCAGATAGCCACTCAACTTATGAGAGGTAACCTTGGATCTTTGCTCAAAAGTAAAATCAAAGCCTTTTTATAAATACTTACCAATAGTCATACCAACTAATTGCAAGTAGTTAAATCGGGATTCTAAACCACTGCATTAACAGATGGGGATAAAGCCTAAATATCTAATACCAGGCTTTAAGATATGGGGAATACTACAATCATGGCAACAAAATTACTTAGACCCACCTTATTTAGCATTAAAACTAAAAATATCATGAAGACAAGTGTTTAAGGTAGATCCAAAAAAGACCAAACTTCTTACTCTTGAGTAGTTCGTGCAATAAGTCAAAACATTACAGAGTGTTAAGAAGCAAACTTCTACAGGGAGATCATATTAACCCTACTGGCAACCTATAATCACATAGATATTTATTTAATTTGTGCTCTGTAAGAACACAGATACTCTATCGGAGATACTCCGGATTAAAGAAGTTGCTAAAATAAGGCTACCATTTGCAAAAATTTAGCACTTTAACTATTGCCCGTAACCCGCTGTTATTGCTATATATTGTATTTCAGCAAAATTAGTGTTTTTAAGGGATACGAGAACAACCATTCTAAACAACTGTCATTGTTGAATATTATGAGATTTGCCAGTTCACATAATTGAACATTATCAGACGCGATTTCTGGGAGTCAAATCTCTATTTTTATCCGCATTAGCAGTAAATTTTATGCGGCGTCTTTGCCCGGATATGGTTTTAATTTGGGCGAGAAATTTCTTTTTATTAAAGTCTGTTTTATCCCCCATTACTCGCTATTATCAAACTTGGACAATAGCCTAATTTCAGCCCCCTCTTTAAACGCCACAGGAACTCCGTCTATATATAGGACTCTATTTTTATAATGAGAGGACACCCTCTTTCCCGATGTCACAATTCCCATCAGGTTAGGGGAATCAGAAGCGCTGAGGGAGACGAGTTGGCCGGACTTCTTTCTCCTTCTCATCTCCCTAAGTGAAGCCACTGCCTCGGGCAAAGCAAACTGCTCTCCTGTCACAAAATCTCCCTTCCCCAACCTCTCCTCTGAGCTTAAGCAACCTGAGCGCCCTTACCAGGTCTCTCCAGGGAGGGGCAAGACTCTCCCGCTCTAAAAGTTTTCTAAAAACCACACCATATCTTGTCAGAAATATCCCGGCTATTTTTCTCGTCTTTTCTGATGATGATTTTTTTCTTCGTTTTCTTTTTCTGATCAGAGACCACCTCCCCGCCCCTTCCAGATTAAAATTTAATCTCTTTCTTCTACCATTTTCTGTCTTGTATTTAGATCTAACGAGAAGCGCTCTTAACCCAGCGTAGCTGTCAGAGAGGATGAGACTTTTTGCTACAAGTTCGGCCAACGCAGTTTCTGTTTCTGTTCTTGGACATTTTGATCCGGAAAAATCTCTTCAAAAAAGAATGCTCCTTTTGAAGAGATGAAATAAAAAACTTTTTTGCGCTATGAGATAAATCTTCTAAATTATTTTCTGACACTTTGCCGACATTTTTCCATATATCTAAATTAGTTCTTTTAACAATTGTGATGGGCGGGGGTTTTATCGGGAAGCCCGCTTTCTAAACTTTGCCGGATCTGATCGTCTATTGAGGCAAGAGATGCAGCCAGAGTTTTACCGGATCCCGTAGGGGCAGAGATCGGAGTATGTCTACGTTTTTAATCTCCGGTCAAGTTTTGGTCTAAATTTCGGTCGGGGACTCAAACGACCGCCTAAACCACGAAGCGACTACGGGATGGAATTTAGTGATAGCCATATACTCTTAATTATAAAGCATAGAGCCGTATTTTTAACCACAGTTTTTAAGCGCCTCTATGCTACACTTTCACAGATGAGTAACTCTTTTAAAATTCACAGTGAATTTTCTCCCAAAGGTGATCAGCCTGCGGCAATAAAAGAACTTTCGGAAGGAATACGCCGGGGCGAGAAACACCAGGTACTTCTTGGAGTTACGGGAAGTGGAAAAACTTTCACCGTTGCCAATGTAATAGAACAAGTAGAGCGCCCTACCCTAGTTATTGCTCCAAATAAAACCCTGGCCGCTCAGCTTTACGGCGAGTTTAAAGAACTGTTCCCAGAAAACTCGGTCAGATATTTTGTGAGCTACTACGATTACTACCAGCCAGAGGCGTATATTCCTACAACCGATACATATATAGAAAAAGACTCGCAGGTAAATGAGCATATAGATAGGCTCCGCCACGCCTCTACCACTTCGCTTTTTGAAAGAAGGGACGTGATTGTTGTGGCAAGCGTTTCATGCATATACGGCATAGGGGCACCTGAGCATTATTATGGATTGCTCACCATGCTTGAAGAAGGGATGGAAGTTGAGAGAGATAAACTTCTCGAAATATTTTCTGAGGTTCAATACGAAAGAACAGGGCTTGATCTACACCGAAGCAGCTTTAGAGTAAAGGGAGATATTGTAGACATCTTCCCTTCTCACCACGACAACACTGCGATTAGGATAGAGTTTTTTGGTGACCAGGTGGAATCACTTAAAGAAATCGACCCCTTAAAAGGCACAACCTTAAGAACAGTACAAAAAGCCGCTATATACCCTGGGTCTCACTATGTTGCCCCAAAGTACAGACACGAAAAGGCAATTGAAAATATTAAAGAAGAACTCGACGAAAGACTGGCTCAGCTTGAGGAGCGTGGAATGCTCGTCGAAAAGCAGCGCCTCGAAGAGAAAACCAAATTTGACCTGGAGCTTCTAGCCAACATGGGTTTTTGCTCGGGGATTGAGAATTATTCAAGACACATATCGGGGCGGCTTCCGGGGCAGCCGCCGTGGACGTTGCTGGATTACTTTCCAGATGATTTTCTTATTGTTTTAGATGAGAGCCATCAGATGATACCTCAGCTAAAGGGAATGTACGGGGGGGACAGGAGTAGAAAAACGAACCTGGTTGAGCATGGGTTCAGACTCCCCTCGGCGCTTGATAACAGGCCGCTTAATTTCTCCGAGTTTGAAAAAAGGATGACTCAAACCATATATGTTTCGGCCACTCCCGGAGATTATGAGATTGATCAGGCAAAAGGTGTGGTGGTAGAGCAAATCATCCGCCCCACAGGGCTTTCTGATCCGGAGATTGAAATAAGGTCCGCCGATAATCAGGTGGACGATCTATTGGAAGAGATACAAAAAAGAGTAAGCGCCGGCGACAGAGTCTTGGTCACCACGCTTACAAAAAGAATGGCTGAGGATTTGACCGATTACTACAGAGAGCTTGGGGTGAATGTGCGCTATCTGCACTCCGACATTGATACGCTTGAGAGGATTGGGATTATAAGGGATTTGAGGCTTGGAAAATTCGATGTTCTCGTGGGAATTAATCTATTAAGAGAGGGACTTGATCTTCCCGAGGTATCGCTGGTTGCGATACTTGACGCCGATAAAGAAGGGTATCTCAGATCTCAGACTTCGTTGATTCAGATATTTGGACGGGCTGCAAGACATGTTGAAGGGAAGGCAATTCTGTATGCCGACCGTATTACAGGATCTATGCAGAAAGCTATATCTGAAACAAATAGAAGAAGAAAAATTCAGGAGGATTACAATAAAGAGCATAACATTACCCCTGTTAGCATTAAAAAATCCGTAACTGATATTTTAGCAACAATATATGAATCCGATTATTACACTGTGCCTCTTGAAGAAACTGAGGAGGAGATGGATATCGCGCCTGAGAAAATATCTCAAACTATAAACAAGTTAGATAAAGAGATGAAAAAAGCTGCAAAATATTTGGAATATGAAACAGCCGCTCAGAAAAGAGATAAGATCAAAAAACTCAGAGAGCTTGAACTACAATATTTAGGCAAGGAAAAGAAAAAGCCGTAACATGGCTTTAATGAGACAGATGTTTCTTCAATTCTTCGGCCAGTTTTTTATTTAGACCTGCAACGGATGCGATTTCGTCCACCGACCCTTCTTTGATTTTAGATATGGATCCAAAATGCTTTATAAGCTCTTTCTTTCGCATGGCGCCAATACCCGGCACCCCGTCCAATTCAGAAATAAGCGCCCTCTTGCCTCTTAGTTTTTTGTGGAAAGTAATAGCAAACCTGTGGGCCTCGTCCCTGATTCTCATAAGAAGAAAAAGCGCTTCTGAATTTTTTGAGAACATAATCGGATTTTTGCGCCCATAGATATAAATCTTATCGTTCTCACCCTCTTGCCGCCCTTTCGCTATAGAAGCTAAATCTACTTTCCCCTCGTATCCTATCTCGCTTATTACCTGCCGGGCTATATTTAATTGGCCCTTCCCTCCGTCTATCAAAATCAGATCCGGCAGCTCCCACCCGTCTTGCTCTGCTCTGGACAGCCTTCTGGACAAGACTTCATACATGCTTGCATAATCATTTGGGCCCTCAACATTATTTATCTTAAACTTCCTGTATCCCTCTTTAGCCGGAGCGGCGTTTTCAAACTTTACCATAGAAGCTACCGCGGTAGCTCCCTGGGTATTTGAGATATCAAAACACTCGATCAATACAGGAAGTCTATTTAAGTGGAGGGATGCTTTAATCCTCTCAAGTAAACTGAACTCTTTTAGCTCCTCTGAATATTTTCTCTGAAAACTCTCAAGCGAGTTCCTGTTTGCAAGCTCTACTTCTTTAACCTTTTCTCCCCGCTCAGGAGTACTTACAAGCACTTTACGGCCCTGCTTCTCTGAAAGCCATATCTCTATATCTCGAGAGCTTTCCACTTTTAAAGGAACAATAATCTCCTTCGGCACAAATCTATTGCCCCCGTAAAACTGCGACAGAAATTCTTCTAATATTTCATTGTCTTCTCCCAAAGCGTTCTTAAATGAATAAGTAGTCCTGTCTACGAGGCTGCCTCCGCGAAAAAAGAGTATAGAAAATTCCACCCTCTGCCCTTCCCTATAAAACCCGACTACATCTTTATCTTTTGTGCTTGGGGTTACAAACATTTGAGCATCCAGGTTTTTTTCGAGGAGCGTTATTTGATCTCTATAGCTTGCGGCATCCTCATATCTCATTTCATCAGAAGCTTTTTCCATGCTGTTTTTTAAGAGCTTTATTATTTGCTTCTTCTCTCCTTTTAAAAACATGCGTGTCCGTTCTATAACGTCTTTGTATATTTCTTCTCCTGACTTGCCGGCGCATGGGCCCAGGCAAAGACCCATATAGTAATTAAGACACGGTCTAGCTGAGTGACGCCTGAACTTTTCATCGGTGCAGTCTCTTAGTGGAAAAATTTTATGAATTAGGCGTTTTGATTTTTTAATGGCATCAGCTGATGCAAATGGCCCGTAATATATGGCACCGTCTTTTAATACCCTTCTAGTAAGTGAAAGTCTGGGGTAATTTTCCCTTGGGTCTAGCCTTAGTGATAGATAATTCTTGTCGTCTCTGAGACGGATGTTATATTTTGGTTTTTTTTGTTTGATTAGAGAGTTTTCCAGAACAAGGGCTTCGCGTTCATTTCGAGTAACAAAATAATCAATGTCTACTACTTCCTGCATTAAATATACAATCTGCGGTCTTTGCACTCCCTCCCCTTCATTTAAATAGGAAGAGATTCTGCTCCTTAGGTTTTTTGCCTTACCTATATATATAGAGCGGCCTTTCTCATTCTTTAGGAGATATACCCCAGTAGATTGTGGAATAGATTTCAGTTTTTCTTTTGGGAAACTCATATAGTATTAAAATAAGGAATATTACTCGTCAGGAAACTTCACTTGGCAATATTCAAGATTGGTTTTCTACGATACTCTTAAGATTTAAAAGACCTTTGTCAAACGTTTGGCCCACCATCGCATCCATCATTATTGCAAAGTAACCGCCTATGACGGGCGTCCCCATATCGCCCGACATTGTCCAGGTAACTTTTGTTTCTTCATCCTCCAAAGGGTCATAAGTCATAGCGCTCTGGCTTACATATGTGCCGTCATCAAAAACAAGATCATACGCTATCCCTTCGGTCGGGGAATCTTTTGTAAAGGTAAGCGCCCCGTCTCCACTCTCCCCCACCCATGACTGGCTGGCTCCTACTCCCTTGGTCTTCTCTCCATGCATTATTACTATAGTTGGATCCTCCTCTCTCCAGGGCTCCCAAGTGTTCCAATTGTTTAGATCACCCACATACTTATGTATCTGAGATGGGCTAGCATTAATCACAATGGATCTTTCCACTGTATAGCTAGTCGGAAGAAACAATCCCACCACTACTACAATTACTATCAGAACTATTATTACAGAGAATATTGTTTTTAAAATTTTCATTTCACCTCTCCTTGCTCCTTCAGGTGATAACAATTATTTGACCTTACGTTCTTTCCATATATTTCTTAAATGATTTAGGTATGGTTTTGGTATCGAATCCCCAACATCTTTTATTAAGGTTTTAAAATCTGAGATCTGTTTATTCTTGTCACCGTCTTTGAGAATTCCCAGAATTAACGCCGCCTCTATAATTTCAGGCTTTATGTTGTTTATAAATTTATAAAATTTCTCTGCATTTTCATCCCATTTGTTCTCTGTATAACTTTCATAAAGGGATTTTACTTTATCTTTATATTCTGAAACTCTATCTACCGCGGTAGTTACCGTACTACCTACCGCAGTACTTACTGCAGTAGCTCCGTTAATTATTCTCTTTGTAGTAGAATCAATTATTAATCCTGCATTTTTTCTATTGCGAGATACCTCTTCTGGCTCAAACACTCGAATCTTTCTCCCATAAACTCCAAGAGAGGGTTCAACGACCTTAATGCTCAACTTCTCTTCAAGCGAATGGATTGCATTTCTAATTGTTTTATCGGATAGCCCGGTTTTTTCCTTCAACTCCTTCAAACCAAACCTAAGTTGAGAGGATTTTTTCTTGGAAGTTTCCTCTTTCATAAACAAATAAACTTTTGACTCAGACGGCGTATGCGAATCTTCTAAAATTTCAGGCTGAGATATTTTATTTTGAGGTTTTGTGGAGGAGGGCTTCTTAGCTTTTTGATCTACCGCAGTACCTAACGCACTACTTTCCGCGGTAACTACCACAGTATCTACCGCGGTAGTCTCTTTCTGTGTTTCTTTTATAGAAGCGATGCTTCTATCTTTCTTAAAATCATCAAAGTACTTGGTGGCAACCTTGTGAGCCTTTATAGGGCTTGAGCGTTTCTGCATGGATTCCAACATACTAGACAAACGCCCTTTGTTTTCGGCCTTTTTCTTCTTAGGAGTCCCTGCTGATGTAGCGTCTTCCTTCTTTTTTTTCATTTTCATAGACCTTAATTACGTCTTTGGCAAGCCTTCTATAGTCAGTAGCGCCTGCGCATACCGGGTCATACTCCAATATATGCTTACCGTAGCCGCTTGCCTCTTTTAGCTTTACATTGTTATGTATTGGAGAGAAAGTGTTGGGATTAAATTTCTCATTTATAGCGTTTAGGACCGTTTTGCTTACTGTTGTTAGCTTATCGTGCATAGTTGGCAAGCCATAGGGCACAATTGGGAAATCCGGTCTAGAAGAATATATCTCGAACAGTGTTTCATCTATCATATTTACAGCATCCAGAGCCATTGGCTGCGTCTGAACAACTATAATCACATCGTCTGCCGCAAAAAAAGCGTTTATCGACAAGGTCGCAAGGGAAGGGGGGCAGTCTATTAGAACAAAATCAAAATTTTTTTTAAGCTTTTTTATGGACTTTCTGAGCCTGTGATCCTTTTCAATCAACCCGGACATGCTTAGATCAGCTCTACTCATGGCAAGGTTTGCAGGAATTAGATAAAGCCCTTTTGTCCCATGCTCCGCAACAAGGTTGTTTATATCAACCTTGTTTGATGAATCGGTAAGAAGATCATTGATGGTTAGCTCGAAATCGTTGGGATTAAAGCCCAGGTGAGAAGTAGCGTTACCCTGAGGATCAAGGTCTATAACGAGAACTTCGGATCCTTTTTCGGCAAGACACGCTGCCAAGTTGACCGTTGTAGTTGTTTTCCCTACGCCGCCTTTGTGGTTTGCTATGGCTATAACTTTCAACTCTTAACTCTCTCCCTATTACTGTTATATCAATTAAATCGGCCCATATCAAGATAAAAATGTCTAAAGTTGAAACTTTAAATCAATTTAAATGGAGCAGTGTTTTTGTTAACCTTTCCCTAACATTGATTTAAGTGTTTAAAAATCATATAATATGCTGGCAAGGGCATAAAAAAAGCCGCCGAAGCTTTAGCGGTTTGCTTAAAACAACGGCGGCAACCGGAAGGTGGAACATTTATCATGATACACTTTCTGGCTTTTAAATGTCAAGCTTTTTAATGTCTGTTTGGGAATAAACTTAAGGTTTTGTTTGGATAATAATATGTCTGAGATAAAACAAGATAAAACAAAGATAGTTCAGATATGGGGAGAGATCCTAGATGAGGGTTTTACAAGCGTGCCTAATATTCTTCTTAGGTACAGATCTAAGATAGGACTCAAACCCAAACACATAATGCTTATTATAGACATAATGTCATATAAGTGGGACGCTGGATATCCTTTCCCTAGCTACTCTGCTCTATCCCAAAGATCCGGTGTTGAAGAGAGGAGTGTTAAGCGAATCACGCAAGACCTGGAGGAGTTGGGATTGTTGGTGAAAACGCCGCGCTTTGATAGTGAAACCGGCGCTCAAACCACAACGGTTTTTGATTTTAGGCCACTAGTAAAAAAACTAATACAACAATTAAACGGAGACGAGAAAT
>JABUBK010000226.1_pt1 | contig 12724 bp, 14 predicted proteins | sample 7332671 | NCBI WGS metagenome assembly JABUBK01 (sample SAMN07256342, study PRJNA390944) | subsurface metagenome | isolation source: Methane hydrate marine sediment | place: Pacific Ocean: Eastern North Pacific, ODP site 1244 | collected 2002
AGAGGGAGTTTTAGAGGGGCATAGCCCCTCTAAAGAAATCACCTACCCCCTCCCCTTATTAAGGGGAAGGGGATAAAGGGGATAGGGTTAATAAATAATCTCAAAGCTAGACGGGTGAGGGAGTGTAGGTTATAATAGTTAAAGTCCCTAAAAACTTTGATTTGACCAGGTGTAAAAGAAGATAATGCCGGCTCTCTATGTTGTGGCTACTCCTGTTGGTAATTTAGAGGACATTTCCTTGCGTGCCCTCCGTATCCTGCGTGAGGTAAGGCTTATCGCTGCTGAGGACACACGCAAGACAAAACGGCTTCTTGTTACCTATAATATTAAGACCCCGATGACGAGTTATCATGAGCACAATAAGTGGACTAAGCTGGATTATATCTTGAGTCGCCTTGAAGAGGGAGATGTGGCTCTTGTTTGTAATGCTGGGATGCCAGGCATATCTGACCCAGGGTATGAATTGATTGTGGCGGCTAGTCAGCAGGGTATTCCGGTTGTGCCTATCCCCGGGGCTTCAATAGTTACCACGGCGCTTGTTGTCTCCGGGCTACCTATGGAGAGGTTTATCTACCTAGGCTATCTACCTCATAAGTCTAGTGGCAGGCGGCGGCTTCTACAATCTGTTGCTGATGAATATGGCACTATTGTCGCCTTAGAATCTCCCCACCGTCTGCAGGCTGCCCTGAATGATATATTGCTTGTTCTCGGCGATAGAAAAGTAGCCGTTTGCCGTGAACTTACCAAAATTTATGAGGAGGTTTTTCGAGCTAGAGTAAGCCAAGCCATAGAGCACTTTGCTGAGCCAAAGGGTGAGTTTACTCTGGTTATTGAGGGTGGGGGTAAGAAAGATAAGCCACAGTTGACAGAAGATATTGAGAAGCGGTTATATAGTATGCACCGGTCTGGGGTAACCGCTAAGGAGGCGATAGCCAGCGTGGCTGGGGATACCGGTTTATCAAGGAAGGAGCTGTATCGGGCTTGGCTCAGGTTATCTTGAAGTTCTGGGTATATAGTTTAATTAAGGCTTGGAAGGGAGATTTATAGATGCGACGAGGTTGTATATCTTTAGGGCAGGTCGAGTGTGATGATTGCCACCGCATTATACCCTATCCTGAGCGTTACCTAGCTATTGATGAGGCGAAAGGCGCTACATTGTGTCTGTGTATTGATTGCTCCCTGAAGAGAGGTTACGCTTGCTATAAAGTTGATAGGGGAGAGTCAGTGCTGACTTTCCTTGAAGAATAAGTAATAGCCTTACCCTGGATAGATTAGACTAAAAATATCACTGAAGGCCCTCTCTATCGTGTAGTATAGAGCCGGCAGATATTCATTATTGATAGTTCTAGGAAGGTAAACATCTGAAGTAGATTATGAGTGAGCGGATTTTTATTGGGGTAGCTTGGCCTTATGCTGATGGTCCACTGCATTTGGGTCACATTGCTGGGGCATATTTGCCAGCGGACATATTTGCCCGCTACCATCGCACTAAGGGTAATGAGGTATTAATGGTATCGGGGTCAGACCAGCATGGCACGCCAATAACAATCAAGGCTGAGCAAGAAGGGAAAAAGCCTGGACAGATAGCCGCTAAGTATCATCAGCAGTTCCTTGATTCGTGGCAGAAGCTTGGTATTTCCTTTGACTTGTTTACTACTACTGGTACTACTAATCATGCTGAGGTAACACAGGATATCTTCCGGACACTGTATAACAAAGGCAAAATCTATAAGGACACCGTATCTCAAGCCTTTTGCCCTCGTTGCCAGCGCTTCTTACCTGACCGCTATATTGAGGGCACTTGCCCATACTGTCACTCCTCTGGAGGTAGAGGTGACCAGTGTGATGCCTGTGGTAAGCCGCTTAATCCGGTTGAGCTGATTGACCCTCACTGTCTCCTATGTGGCACCGCTCCCCAGTTCAAAGACTCAGAGCACTTCTTTCTGAAATTGAGTGACTTCCAAGATAGGCTCTTAGACTGGGTGAAAAAGAAAACCTTTTGGCGACCGAATGCGCTTAACCTGACCATGCGCTATCTGAAGGAGGGTCTGCAAGACAGAGCGATAACCCGTGATATAGACTGGGGAATACCAGTGCCGATTGATGGCTTTGAGAATAAGCGTATCTATGTTTGGTTTGAAGCTGTCATCGGCTACCTCTCGGCGAGTAAGGAATGGGCTAAACTAGGTGGTGATGAGGAGAAGTGGCATTCCTTTTGGCAGGGAGAGGTAAAGAGCTATTATTTTATTGGCAAGGATAATATTCCCTTTCATACGCTTATCTGGCCAGCAATGCTTATGGGCTATAATGATAACCTTAATCTCCCCTATGACGTGCCGGCTAATGAGTTCCTGACCATTGAAGGCAGGAAGCTCTCTACCAGTCGCCACTGGGCGGTCTGGTTGCCCGACTACCTATCGCGCTATGCCCCCGACCCACTGCGCTATCTGCTTTCTATGAAAATGCCAGAGACAGGAGATACTGATTTTTCCTGGCGCGAGTTTGTTCAGCGTAACAACAACGAGCTGGTGGCTACCTATGGCAACCTAGTCAACCGGGTACTTACTTTCGTCTACAGGAATTTTGACGGCTGTGTGCCGGAACACAGCAAATATAACGAGATTCGTGAATATCTAGAATCTCTAGACCCTAAGAAAGATTTGGGTACAACTAATATATTAGATAAAGCCAGCATGGACGAAATTGAAGACGCTAAAGAATTTTTTAGAAGCGCTGGCATGAATCTTTCTCAGTGCCAATTCAAACAAGCAATAATGAATGCTATGCATTTAGCCCAGGAGACCAATCGCTACCTGGATGAGAAATCGCCTTGGAAAGTGATTAGAGAAGATAGACAGGCGGCAGCCGACTCTCTATATGTGGCTCTTTATGTGATTTCCTGCCTGAAAACGATGCTCTATCCCTTTTTACCCTTTAGCTCTCAGAAGTTACACGAGTTTCTTGGTTTTGAGGGTGATGTAGAGGGTGATGGCTGGCGGTTACATATTCCACCACCAGGGCAGAAGTTACTCCCTCCCCAGCCCCTGTTTTCTAAATTGGATGAAGGGTTAGTAGAAGAGGAAACTGGTCGCCTGGGTTTACCTGATAATTAAGTAAGGAGAATCTTGCTGCTTAGTAAAATTTATGAGCCTATTCGGGAAGATTTGGTTAAGGTAGAGGACAGCCTGAGGACAATCAGCAAGGTTGATTTCCCCCGGCTTTCTGAGATGTTGGACTATAGCCTGAGTGTTAGTGGCAAGAGTATTCGCCCCGCCCTTACCCTGCTATCAGGCAGGTTTTACGACTATAACCTTGATTACCTTAAGCCGATGGCGGTGGCTGTTGAGCTTATGCATATGGCTACCCTGGTTCATGATGATGCTATTGACAAATCTCTGGTTCGCCGGGGTAAGCCAACGATTAATAGTATATGGGGTGGGGAAAAAGCCATACTGCTGGGAGACTATCTGTTTGCTAGGGCAGGGGAGTTTGCCAATGATACTCAAAACCTGCAGGTAGAGAGGCTCTTTACTCAAACCCTTGGGACTATTTCTAACGGAGAACTGAGGCAGTCCTTTGGCGCTTTCAATCTGGAGCAAACACGGGAAGGCTACTTACAGAGGATTTCCTATAAAACTGCCTCCCTCTTTTCCCTGGCTACTGAGTCAGGGGCTATTTTGAGCCAGGCTCCGGAGAAGTCAATTCAGAACCTGAAAGATTATGGCTATAACCTCGGCATCGCCTTTCAAATAGTGGATGATATTCTGGACTTTATTGGCACTGAGGAAGAAATGGGTAAGCCTATAGGGTCGGATTTAGCCCAAGGCATCCTCACTTTACCGTCAATGCTTCTCTTGGAGCGCTACCCTGAGGATAATCCGGTAAGGAGGCTGTTTCATAATGAGGATAAGGAAGGAAATATAGGTCTGGCGATTGAAATGGTTCGTAATTCATCAATTGTTGCCGAGTGCTACGGTGTAGCCTCAGATTATTGTGTCAGGGCTTGCCGTAATCTTAATCTCTTGCCAGATAATGACAGCCGTCAGGCACTAATCAGGCTGACGGATTATATTACCAAAAGGAAAAGATAGTTATTCCTCCTCAACCCAGATGCTTCCGTCCTGGTAGGTTTCTTTTTTCCGGGCGGGTAGTTTTTGCTTGAACCGGTCAACAGCATACTGACAGGCGGCGAAGCCTTCCTTACGGTGAGCAGAAGCCACGGCAATGACTAAATTAATATCTCCCACTTTTAATTTGCCTATTCGGTGGCATATAGCCAGGTTATCCAATTGCCATTTTTGTCTAACTTCACCGGCTATTTCCTGCAACCTGCTTTCAGCGGTTCCCTCGGTGTCCTTGTATTCTACCGAGAGAACTGATTTACCGTGGGAGTATTCACGAATTAAACCGATATAGGTAACCACACAGCCGCTACTAGTGGTCTTAACCTTATTAACCACAAGCTCGGGGGAAATTGGTTTTTTTGTAATCTCAATCATATCACCTTTCTCTAACCGCCAAGCGCCAAATTGGGCAGGAACATAACGATATCTGGGAATGGTTTTAAGGCATTGCTAAGCAGTTTTGGGGAGGGGGGATGGTAGAGGTTCATTAAATAGTGCCTCTAGCTCTTCACCCTCTATAGTCTCCTGAATGACGAGTTTTTCTGCAAGAAGCACTAATGTTGGTTTGTTTTCGGTTAATATCTTCTCAGCGGTCTCGCGAGCTTGCTGGATAATCTTGCCAACTTCTTCATCAATGGCATCGGCTACTCTGTCACCATAGTCTTTTTGTTCGGAGATTTCGCGGCCGAGAAAGACTAGCTCTTGCTTGTCACCAAAAGTTCGTGGTCCCAGTTCATCACTCATTCCGTAGTCAGTTACCATCTTGCGGGCAAGCTCGGTTGCTCGCTTAATATCATCATAAGCCCCGGTTGTCACTTCGTCAAAGGTCAGTTTCTCGGCGGCATACCCGCCGAGAAAAGTAGCCACCATCTCCCTAATTTGGGAACGGGTCATGAGGTATCGGTCTTCTGCAGGTAAAAGCCGGGTATAGCCGCCCATCATACCCCGTGCCACTATGGAAATCTTGTGCACCGGGTCAGCATTAGGTAGCATTTTAGCCACAAGGGCATGGCCTGCCTCGTGGTAGGCAGTGATTTCCTTTTCCTTAGGGTTTATCTTTCGGCTCTTTCTCTCTGGACCAGCGATTACCCGGTCTATGGACTCCTCAAACTCCTGCATCTCAACAGCTTTCTTGCCACGCCTGGCAGCTAGAATGGCGGCTTCATTGATTAGGTTAGCCAGGTCAGCACCGCTGAAGCCGGCGGTCTGTTTAGCTATAACCTCTAGATTGACCGCCTTATCCAGAGGCTTGCCGTTAGAGTGAACTTTAAGGATGGCTTTTCGACCGTTAATATCTGGTCGGTCAAGGATTACTCTTCGGTCAAAGCGACCGGGGCGGAGTAGGGCTGGGTCAAGTATATCTGGTCGGTTGGTAGCCGCCAGAATAATGACGCCAGCATTGGTGTCAAAGCCATCCATCTCGGTCAAAATCTGATTAAGGGTTTGTTCTCTCTCATCATGTCCGCCGCCCAGCCCGGCGCCACGGTGACGACCGACGGCGTCAATTTCATCAATAAAGATAATGCATGGAGTATTGCGTTTTGCCTGCTCAAAGAGGTCGCGCACTCTGGAGGCGCCAACGCCGACAAACATCTCAACAAATTCGCTACCACTGATGGAGAAGAAAGGCACATCAGCCTCACCAGCGACTGCCCGTGCCAGGAGCGTCTTTCCTGTGCCCGGTGGACCGACTAGTAATACCCCTCTCGGAATGCGGGCGCCTAAACGCTGAAATTTCTCCCGATCTTTGAGGAAATCTACTACCTCATGTAGCTCTTGCTTGGCTTCCTCTACGCCGGCTACATCATCAAAGGTTACTGTAGGTGTATTAGCCGGAAATAGCCTGGCTCGGCTACGACCAAAGCTAAAGGCTTGACTATTAGCCCCTCGTGCCTGACGGAAGATGAAGAATAGCAAGCCGACAAGGAGTACCAGGGGGAGGAAGCTAATCAGCAGTCCACCCCAGTCAATGCCAGACGAGTCTTTAACCTTAACTACCACCCCTACAAGGTTAAGCCCTTCAATATCATATATATTGGCGTTACCTTCTTTGAAGGTTATTAGCTCTGTGCCCTCAGTGGTAGTAATGATTAGCTTGTCACCTTCTACATTAATCTTGGCTATCTGCCCTCCTTGCGACATAGCTATGGCTTCGCTTAAGGGGATTTCCTCAGGTTTCTGTGTAGCGGGCAGGATGTAGGCGAAGAGAGCTATGACGGCAATTAGCATAGCTATGTATATTAAACCACCACGTTTCCAAAACGACTTCATCCCTCACCTCAAGTTATAATTAGCTTTACATCTTATATTATATCAGAGATTGGCAAATAATGAAAAATTATCTATTACCCCTTCTTTGAAGGAGGCGGGGATAAGGGAGCAGGGTTGACGAATGTTCCCTGCCAGTTTTTAGAGGGAATTATAGGTTGCTTGTAGAAGCAGGGCGTCCTCTTCCCTGTTTGGGCTCTCACAGATTACTAGACCCTTGGCATCACAATCCCTTAGTGCTTGGAGGAGTTCGGCATACTGAAAATCTGACTCTTTCAGGTTTAGGTGCTTTATTTCTCCCTTTTTACCGTAGCTGATGCCAGAGACATGAATATGCATATTGTCCAGGGCGGCTCTACCCAACCGCTCTTTAACTTGCTGTAGAATGGCGGTAAACTCCGGGTAGGAATTGAACCTCCCACTCCGGGCATGCCAGTGAGCAAAGTCTATACCGGGAGCTAGTCCTTCTAACTCGGTGGATAGGTTAAGCACCTCTTCCAGAGTTCCAAACTGGCTGGGCTTGCCCATAACTTCCGGTCTAATCCACACCCGATTATTTTCCCGTTTAAGCTGGTTTAGCGTTTCTCCCAGGTATTTCTTTACCGTGTTATAGGCTTTTTCCGGCGGGTCGCCAAGGTAAAAAGCAGTGTGAAAAACTACACTTTCCGCACCGCACAAGGCGGCAATGCGGGCTGTTTGAAGTAATCTATCCTGACTGGCCCTTATTTTTTCTGGCTCATGGGCGTTGAAGTTTATGAAGTAAGGAGCGTGGGCGGATAATTTTACTTCATCCTTGGCGGCTGTTTCCGCAACCAGGCGAGCCCCAGCTTCACCCATTCTTACCCCCTGGACGAATTCTATCTCCATACTGCCCAGCTCAAGCTCAGCAATACGCTCAATTCCATCTATTGTGGAAGCTGTCTTAGCGCTGTGGGGTGTGCCACCGGTACCAAAAAGAAGCCCTGCCATTTGCTTCTCTCCTCAACTTATAGTATAGCACAGTGGTTGTAGTGGCAAGGGGTTTAATGGGGGTGAGGTCAATAAATAATCTCTTTCCTGTTCATTTGAGGGAACTTATAATATGGCTTTTATGCTATAATTATAGTAAATAATTATAGCCATTTATTGGAGAGTCGAGTTCTGGAAGCAATAGAAGTAGCCCGCAAAGCAGTGGGAGCGGCAGGCGATAAGCAAGCCGTGGATATTCTGTTGCTGGATACACGCAAGGTATGTAGCTTTGCTGATTATTTTGTGCTATGTACCGGTGATTCAGATAGACAGATTAGGGCTATTTTTGATGAAATTGAGCACGCCTTAAAGAGGGAAGGTATTTTGCCCCACCATTGCGAGGGCACTCTAGACTCAGGATGGATGCTTCTTGACCTTGGGAATGTTATCGTGCATATTTTTGCTCCTTCTGAGCGGGAGTATTATCAATTAGATGAGCTGTGGAGCAAGGCTATCCCGATACTCAGGATTCAATAGATTTCATCCTCGCTAAAGAACAGCCTGATTTCCTTCTCGGCGGTCTCAACTGAATCAGAGCCGTGAATGGTATTGCGTTCAATATCTATGCCAAAATCACCCCTGATAGTTCCTGCCTCGGCTCTGGTCGGGTCGGTTGCCCCCATTGCTTTTCTGATTACCTCTACTGCCTTTTTACCCTCAAAGACAGCGGCAATAATTGGGGCAGAGCTGATGTAATTTACCAAGCCTTCAAAGAATGGTTTATCCCTATGGATAGCGTAGTGTTGCCGGGCTAGGGCTTTATCCAGGTGAAGCATCTTGAGTGCTGTCAACTTGAGCCCCTCCTTCTCCAGGTGAGTAATAATAGTGCCGATTAGTCCCCTCTGCATGGCATCAGGCTTGATAAGAACTAAAGACCTCTCCATTTTAAGCTCCTATATTTATATTTATTGTTAACCTCACCCCCTGTATCCCCCTCTCCTTTTAAGGAGAGGGGGGACCGGTTAGGTAAGAGAGGCTTCACCTCTCTTTGACTCTCCCTACCCTGAAGCAGTAATCAGGGGATAGGGTAGATAAATAATCTCAAAATAAGCCTTCCCTTGAGGGGGCAAGAAGCCCCTCCAGGTCATTTATACTTACTGCTTCTAGCGTGGCAACGATAAGGTCAGCCTCCTTCAGGCTTGCCTTGGGGTGGGTGTTGGTAACCGCCAGACAGTGCATTCCAGCTTTCTTAGCGGCGGTAACGCCGGCAATGGCATCCTCAATCACAATGCAGTTCTCTGGTGTGACCCCTAATCTTTGTGCGGCGAGCAGGAAACCCTGCGGACTGGGTTTGCCCTCGGCTACATCCTTCCCCGAGATTATAGCCTGGAAGTAGTCAGTTATACCTAGACCGTTGATAAGTAATCGGATGTTTTCTATTGGTGCTGACGAAGCCAGTGCCATTTTGAACCCACGTTCAGCGAGTAAATTTATCAGGTTTATTGCTCCAGGTAGCGGTCTTATCCTCTGCCTTACCCTTTTGCGGAAGTTACTCTCTTTCTCCCTGATAATGGCATCTACTTCACTCTGAGGGGTGCCCTGCCCCAGGGTATTCCTTATTATAGTATCATTCCTTTGCCCGAACTTACACCTGAAATCCTTTTCGGTGAATTTCACGTCCCTTCTCTGGAAGACCTGCTGCCAGGCTTTCAAGTGATAGGGGGCGGTATCTGCAATTATTCCGTCCATATCCCAGATAATAGCCCTCGGGTTGGTGTTAGTGATAGCGTAAGTAGCTGAGCCACGTTTAGGTTTGGTAATCGGTGGTCGTCTGAGGTATAGGGGCTGAAGGGTAGCTAGGTTATCAAAATCGCCTGCCTCAAGCCGCTTAAGCCCCAGCTCGGCTAAAAAGCTGGCTCGCTGAAGCAGGGTGGCTGGAGGTAGTATTATTGCTTTTTGTTTAAGTTGTTTTCTTATTTGGGGGGCAATGAATGGGATAAAGTCCCCGCAAAATATAGTTTTGGTGGTTATCTGAGAGCATAAGGAGTCAACAGTAGTTATGTGCTCGGCAACAAGCTGACGCCACCCTTTATTTTTTTTCTGATATACAGCGGTGGCAATCTCTCCCCTACCAGCATTAAATATCGGACAAATAGGCAAACCAGTTTCAGCGTGCGGGTAGGCGGCTACTTCCAGGGTGCTGATGCCAACAATTGGGCTTCCCAGGCTGAGGGCTAACCCTTTGGCGGTGCTAATTCCGACCCGTAAGCCGTTGAAGCTTCCTGGTCCCCTGGCGACAATAATGCCGTTGATTGACTCCAGACTTATCTTGGACTGAGTCAGGAGGTGGAATAGGTGGGGCAACAGTTCAGTGGTATGGTTTTGCCCGCAGTGCCAGGTTAATTCGGCTAATACCTGGCTATCTTGAACGATAGCAATACTGGCGGTATCAGTTGAGGTATCTATAGCCAATTGCATCAGTTTTTGCCTTTCTAAAGGGGAATGTGTTTGAGTTGTGCCAGCATGTCTACATAGTGTTTGCCGCAGGGTTTAAATTGAAAGCTACGGTCGGTATCGGAAAGATAGCTTATTTTAATTAGTAGGTGCTTTGCTGGTAGCTCGCTTAGCCCCTTTTCTGCCCATTCTACTACACAAACGCCGTTGCCATATAAATATTCGTCCAGACCTAGTTCCGTAATCTCCTCTATATGGTCAAGACGGTAGAGGTCTATGTGATATAGAGTTAGCCTGCCGCAAAGCTCTCTAACAATGACAAAGGAAGGGCTTAACGCATATTCCTTGATACCCAGCCCCCAGGCAATACCCTGGGTGAGGCAGGTCTTCCCTGTCCCCAGACCGCCGACAAGGAGGAAAATGTCACCGGGTAGGGCTAACTCACCAATATGAACTCCTAACCTCTGGGTCTGCTCTGGGCTATGGCTTATCAACTGGAAGTGGCTCATATCTATATGAACTCGGTAGCTAATTCCTTATCTGGTAACAAAGTGCTCCCATCCTGCCTTACCAAGATTAAAGGGATTTCCCCGGCTATCAATCAGGGTTATCTCAGGCTTACCAGCTACGACTTCGCCAATTATGGTTATCGGGCAAGAGGCGGCTCTTTTTACCTTATTAATGACTTCACTGCTTCCGGTAAACAGTAACTCATAGTCCTCGCCACCGGATATTGCCAGCTCAAGTGATTTATCAGCAAAATTTGTCTTGACCGCAGGCAGAACAGGCAGGCGGTCAACCTCTATTCGGGCGCTAACCTGGCTGGCTTTACATATTTGTTTCAGGTCGGAAATCAGCCCATCGCTAATATCTATGGCTGTCTTTACCCCTTGCTCTACCAGTAGTTGTCCTTCAGCTATGCGGGGATAGGGTTGGAGAAAAGCCTTTCTAAAACAAGCGGTGGCTTCAGGGTCAAGCTGGAGCTGTTTAGTAAGCATCTCCAAACCAGCAGCGGCAGTTCCTAAATACCCGGTAACCGCTATTCTGTCAGCGGGTTTGGCGGTGGAGCGGGTGAGTATGTCTTTATGGTTTCTGGCACTGCCAAGAATAGTAATGCTAATGGTGACTAGGGGTGCGTTAGAGGTATCGCCGCTGACTATAGCTACTCCAAACTGCTGTGCCAGTTCAATTATCCCCTGGTATAAGGCGGTAACATCCTCTACCTCGGTAGCGCCGGGTAGAGCTAAGGACACCAGGGCGTATCTGGGCGTGCCACCCATAGCCGCAATATCGCTCAGGTTGACTGCCAGTGCTTTCCAGCCAAGCTCGCTCCAGGAAGTTGTGCTTAAGGAGAAGTGGACATCTTGAATGAGGGAATCAACGGTAGCCAGTTGAATAGGAGCATCGCTATGCCAGGCGGCGGTATCATCACCAATACCTAGGATGAGTTGTTGCCAGGATGCTACCTGTCTGCCCTGCGAGGTGTCAACCATTTTGGCGAGGATGTCAATCAGCCCGAATTCTCCCAGCTCTGAGACCTTCATAGCTGGAATTATAGCATGCCTGTATCTGAGTCACAACCTGGCTCTAGCCATATCGGGTAAAAGCTGTTATATTGTTATGGATGCGTTACGCAATTATTGCTGATATTCATGCCAACTTGGCTGCTTTCAAGGCAGTGCTGGACCACATTGAGCGCCGGGGAGGGGTGGAGGAGATATGGTGCTTGGGAGATGTTGTTGGCTATGGACCTGACCCGCACCAGTGTATTGAGCTTTTACGCCACTACAGTCATGTCTGTGTCGCTGGAAATCATGACTGGGCGGCGATAGGTAAGATAGATACCTCTGATTTTAACCCTGACGCGGCTGCTGCCTGTCACTGGACAACTCAACAATTGAGCCCAGAGGATATAGACTATCTTGACAGTTTGCCGCTAGTTATTCAGAGGGATAACTTTACCCTAGTGCACGGTAGCCCAAGGGAACCTATCTGGGAATATCTGCTGTCAACCAGCAGCGCCAGGGAAAACTTTACTTACTTCCAGTCACAGTTCTGCCTGGTGGGGCATTCGCATGTGCCTTTAATATTTGAGTATGATGAAGCCGGCGCTTGTTCCCTTAATGGGTTCCCGGCTGATACCACACTCACGTTGGCGGAAAACCGACTGATTATTAATCCTGGTGGTGTCGGACAGCCCCGAGATGGCGACCCCCGAGCTAGCTATGCCATCTATGACAGTGAAACCAGAACTGTTACGCACAACCGCGTTCCCTATGATATAGGTGTCACCCAAGCCAGGATGGCAAAGTATAGATTACCTGTGCATTTGGTGGCTCGCCTAAGCTACGGGGTTTGATTGTTTCCCCACACTCTGGCTGCGGATATTATCCCGGTTAATTTTAGATAAGTTTTTTAACACAATGGTCAATATTAGATTTCTTAAAATCATTCCCAAGAAGCCCAGTGCTGTCAAGAGTTCCCCCTTTGAATGTGGCATGGAGACCATAGGTAAGTCATGGGTACAATTTAACTTTCGCTATTACTTTTATGCCCTGATGTTTATCGCCCTTGATGTCCTGGTTGTCTTTATCTATCCGTGGGCAGTTGACCTCAGGCGAGTGGGATATCTAGGTCTGATAGTTATAGTTGTTTTCATTTGTATCATTGTTGTTGGCTATATATACGCCTGGAGAAAGAGGGTTCTAGAATGGAAATAGGCGAAGCCAAAGAACATATCTATTCTGATACCGAACTGGATAGGGCTGAGGGTGAGCAAATAGAAGCCCTGAAGGCACACAGCCAGCAGCCGATTCCTGACCCAGATAAATGGCTGGATGAAGAATTGCACCGAAATATATTGCTGGCTTCAGTGGATGCCATATTGAACTGGGCACGGCGTTCTTCACTGTGGCCAGCGATTTGCTTCC
>JABUBK010000227.1_pt1 | contig 12702 bp, 14 predicted proteins | sample 7332671 | NCBI WGS metagenome assembly JABUBK01 (sample SAMN07256342, study PRJNA390944) | subsurface metagenome | isolation source: Methane hydrate marine sediment | place: Pacific Ocean: Eastern North Pacific, ODP site 1244 | collected 2002
GATTAGCATCATTCCTTTAATTGTTTTGCATACTTCTCGGGCTGATTTAGGGGATATTTTAACCTCTCGTCCGCTTGCCCTAACGGTTTTTTCTGGGTCTAGTTCTTCTGTTATGGAGTATCCCCATTTTGGCACTTTATCGTCTCTCCAAGTTTGCAATTGAACAGCGGTATGGTGATTTATATGGCTTTCCATTAACATAAACAGTTTTTAGACCCTTTTGCATTTTCTAAATAGCGTTAAGCCTCCTTTTTTCAAGCATGGCGTATCTTGACGATTTTCTCTTGCAAAATTTTACGGAAGTTTGGGGACTATCCCCCTATACGTTTTCATGTATCACCGTTATTTGGCTTCAAATACGTCTCCTTTCCATGTTTGCGGATGATAAAGTGGGTGTGCGATGCAGAAGGTTATTCCTTCTAGGAATTTTTGCTTTTTCCATTTTGGCGGTTTTGCGTTTTCGGTTGTTGGCATCCACATAAGGTATATGCTAAAAACTTGTCCTTTATGCTTTGCTCTATGTGCCACCTTCATCGAGTCTACGGGTTTAAAGCCTAACTTTTCCATTTGCCATTTCTTAAACCATGGGCTCCAATGGTTTTCTAACGCTATTGTTGCGAAGCCAACCGCGTCTTTCTCGCTTTTTATCATGTCTTGTAAAAGCCGTTTTCCAAGGTTGTGTCCCTTTGCTTTTCTCAAAACCCAGATACAATTCATCACAATTATATTATCACCCATTATTGGGTAATAGGATACTTCTGCAGGTGCATACTCGATCTGACCAACAACATCTCCGTTGAAAATCAACAGTTTTTTGCGAAATCCTTTTGGGATGGCTTTCTCAAAATATTCTTTTCTTTTGCTGTATCTTCTAAATGGATGTGGTGCCAGACATTTGTAAAGATATTTTTCGTATTCACCGATTTTGGTGATGTCAATGATTTTGGTTTGAGAGACACTCTTCATTTTGATCGTGCCTAGCTCATCTGACTGACCTATAAGATTTCTACATGACGCTTCACATGAACACAAGTTGTCTCAAGTAGTCTCAGTTTCATCTACGATGTGTCTGTGTTTAACTTGTAAGGTCAGATGCTCAATGTTAAAAAGGAGAATTACCTGCTTATGGTGAGCTCTGTTCTGAGAATATGCTAAATAATTCAGGATGAACCATATGGACAATTAGGGAAATGACGATGAGTATCAGAAGAAAAAGGAATTTTTCTATAAATGAACCTGTTCTTATTCCGTCTTTTACTTTTGCCTTGCTGAAAGGTTGTAACCATTTTATTCCAGTTGGGTTAAGCGAGTCTGCAGCCAAATGTGACATAAAACCTAGGAAAAAGCACGCCACAGCCAATGTTTCCCAACAGTAAAAAATCGCGATAACCCAAACAATGGCTGTTGCAATCAAAGCCGCCAAAAGGCTGTGAACAATTCCTCTATGTCTAATGAACTTGCTAATACCTCTGGAGGTCCGCCTAAACAGGTAAGACTGTCTAGCTAGGAAGCCTCTAGGATGGTCAATGTCAGGCAGTAAGCTACCGATGATTAGAAAGGTTAAAACCATCGGCACGTCAAAAGGCAACCCAGCAAAATAAGCAATAGCGTAGTAGCATAGTATAGCGAAAGCCGCATGGGTTGTTCCCATCATTTTATTTTCTCCACAAATCCGAAACACGACCAGCCTTCACAAGCTTCCACTTGCCAAAGAAATCCTTCTTATAGAAATGGTATAAACCACACCGAGTACACTGCATAATCCGTCGGCCTTTCTTAAAATCAATTTCATACAACTCTAGAGGAGAACCACAATCTACACAGTTGCCTTTGTAGGTCTTGTCAGTTTCAGTTTTCATCTGGTAAGCACCTTTACAGTTGATATGAGTCTTTCATGTTTAAGGCTTGTCAAACTTCAAAAATAGGGAGAGGAAATATGAGATTTAACTATGGAGGAGGCGGCGGCACTGTTGCGGGTGGCTGAGCGGTTGTTGTCTTAATCGAGAAGAATCCTATAGCAATCAATATCCAAGCAACCCAGATGAGTAAGAGACCTACCAAGACTATTGTCAAAATAGCCCCTATCAACCACAGTAAACCTGCGGTCTCGAAAATCTTCTCTCCAGATTTGGCAGAAAGGATAGACAATGATTTCCTAAAGAATATAGCTGCAATGATACCGCACACGAAAAGCACAATCAAAGCCATGACTATTGCTCCAATTACACCCCAAAGAGCATCCCAGTCTGTGAACCATTGTTCATACATCGCCCCGCTGGTCCAATCGAAACTAGTGGATATTACTGCAAGGACCATTACCACGATCGTCGCTACGAAAGCTACTCCTCCTATTATGCCAACAATAAGTCCATAAAGGGCATTGTTGAATATGCCTCCTTCATTGTAGTGATCTGACAAGCCTTTCAAAGCTATCAATACGAGTATTATTCCGATGAGACTCAACAAGCCCGCATAACCTAATCCAATAGAGCCTAAGGAACCAACGATAATCAATATCGCTCCTACACCGCCCAAAGTTTTGCTCGATTCTAAAGTCATAAGATAAGACCTCGCAAAACGGTTTGCATCTATTTAAATAAAAGCTTTTCTGCAGTGTTGAGGATGGTTAGGGCGGAACTCTAGCTGCTTGCTTTTGTAAGTAATCATAAAGCTCCTTTGCATAGTTTGCAATACTGTCAATGCGTTTTGCTAACTCCTCAACCTTCACTTCAATCCTAACGACTCTCTCACGAAGCTCAGTAACCTCTTTTCTAAGGTCTTCTTCAGGCATGCAAATCACTTACTATCCGTGTTATTCTGTAAGTTTATTTATGGTCTTCGCCTATATTCTACATGTTCCTTCACTGCCAACAGTGCAGACTCGTACACACACTAGTGGCCGTCTTTTGAATTAGAAGTGGCGGTTGAAATGCTCCTCAACCTTTCAATTGATTTTCCTAAATGATCAGAAATATTAATAGCTTCTGTATTTACCTAATATTCAAACCTTTGGAAGCAAAGTTGAAATGTTAAAACCTCAAGAATCCAAAAAGTTTGAGATGTACTCTGCAAGCATATGCCCCGAATGCCTTAGAAAAGTACCTATGAGGATTTATGAAGAAAATGGCGTAATCTACTTAGAGAAAACTTGTCCTGAACATGGAAAGTTTGAGGATGTTTATTGGGGAGACGCTGAACTTTACAAATGGTTTTTTGAAAACTGGTATAATGCTAAATATGCAGGTAGCGGTTTAGAAAATCCCCACACCAAAATAGTTAACGGATGCCCGTTTGACTGTGGATTATGTCCGCAACATAAGACGCATACTGTTTTAGGCATAATAGATGTTACAAACAGGTGTAACATGGCGTGTCCAATCTGTTTTGCCTATGCTGGAGTTGCAAACTATGTTTATGAACCTTCTTATGAGCAGATTGTTGACATGATTAAATTGTTCAGAGCTAACAAGCCGTGGGCGTGTAATGCCCTTCAGTTCAGCGGTGGAGAACCAACCCTGAGAAACGACTTACCAGACTTAATCAAAGAAGCAAAGAAGGCTGGGATAAGCCATGTAGAAGTTAACACTAATGGCTTGCGTCTTGCAGAAGACATAGGATATTTTAAGAAGATTTGCGATGCTGGAATGGACACGCTTTATATTACGTTCGACGGCTTAAGGGAAGAAATTCACAAGAAACTCAGGGCAAGAACCGACCTTATTCCAATAAAGCAAAAGGTTATTGAGAACGCAAGAAAAATAGGCTTAAACTCAGTAGTTTTGGTGGTTACGTTAGCAAAGGGCGTGAATGATAAGGATCTAGGAGACATAGTTCAGTACGCTGTAGAAAATCATGATGTTGTCAGATGCATCAACATTCAGCCTATTTCAATGGCTGGAAGAGCTAAAAGAGAAGAGATGAGGAAACTCCGCATCACAATACCAGACGCGGTTAAACTAATAGAGGAACAGACAAACGGAGCCGTGACAAAGTGGGATTGGAGACCTGTCAACTGGCCTCTTCCAGTGTCTAAGGGAATGGAAATAATAAAGAACAAAACTTATCCAGAGTTCACGATGCACCCCATGTGCGGAGCAGCAACATTCATAATCATAGATAAAGACGGCTCCTACAAACCCATAACCAAATACGTTGATGTTGACAAGTTTGCACAGATTTTCTGGGACATATACTATTCAGGCGTCAAAGGCAAAAAGACGATGGCAAAGATGAAGTTGCTGAAGCTTCTGCCTATGGTGAAGTCTGATCTTGTAAGAGGCTTGCTCAAGAATGTGATAACTAAGGGAAGCTACGAGGCTCTGGGAGATCTCATGCGTAGGGTCATCATGATTGGGATAATGCATTTCCAAGATGTGTGGAACCTTGACATAGATAGAGTTCAAAGATGCGCAATCCATTACGCTACACCAGACGGCAAGATAAGATCATTTTGTACTTACAATAGCATATACAGGAACGACGTTGAAAAGCAGTTTGCCATTCCAATCAAAGAATGGACTAGCAAAATGGGAAAGAAAATCAACGAAACAGCATAACTTTTTCGAAAACCCCAAGCTGAAAAAATGAGAATTACACGAGACCTTTTCCTTCATCCCGAGGAAGGCTATTGATGAGTTAGAGCAAGCATTGGTGGCTAAGTTCTTGGAAGTGGAAAAACTAATATTCAATTCCTTTTCGAGCTTCGTAGCCATTGTTGAATGGATGTTTAATCTTTTTCATCTCTGTAACCAAATTAGCGGCTTCAATTATCTCCTTAGGTGCATAACGCCCAGTTAGTATGAGTTCAATATGTTTTGGCTTGTTCTTTATCAATTCCAGAACGTCATCAAGATTTATCAGTTTCAAGTTTAGGGCTACGTTAATTTCGTCTAGGATAACTACGTCGTATTCACCACTTTTGACTACTTCTTCAGCCAAAGCCAGAGCTTCTTCTGAAAGTTTAACATCTTCTTTACTTGGCGGTTCTTCCATCACAAATCTGCCTCTGCCAAAAGCTTTCAGTTTGAAATTCGGAAGCTTGTCCACCATGTAGAGTTCGCCGTAGTCAAATCCGCCTTTAATAAACTGAATTATGTAGACCTTTAATCCTCTTCCTATGGCTCTCAGGGCAAGTCCAAAAGCAGCTGAAGTCTTACCTTTTCCATTTCCAGTGTAAACCTGTACAAGCCCTTGTTCTAGTTTATGCATTTGCTTCTATCACTTCTAAACTTGCTTTCCGAATTTTTTGTTTAAGAGTTTCTCAGCTATAGAGGCAGGATCCATTTTCTTTTCCAGAATTTTTTGCAGAAACTCTTCGAGTTTTCCTTCCCTTTTCAATTCTTCTATTATTGAACTTGCCACTTTCTCTTTTATGGCTTCTACCAGTTCGGCTTCAGCCTTTTCTCGACTTCTTTTGCGTTCTAACTTCTTTTCTAAGAAAAGCCTGTGCTCTCCTATTTTCTCGATGAGTTGCGGAACGCCTTCGCCTGTGAGGGCTGTGGTCTTTAGAACCGGCGGCTTCCACATTTTTTCTTTATTGTTTAGCTGTAGCATTGCTTGGATGTCCATCACAGCTTTGTTGGCGTTTGCACGGTCCGCCTTGTTCACGACGAAAATGTCGGCTATCTCCATGATTCCAGCCTTTATTGCTTGTATCTCATCTCCTAAGCCCGGTGCAAAGATAACGACTGTTGTTTGTGCCACTTTGATTATTTCCACCTCGGATTGTCCAGCACCAACGGTTTCTACAATGACTATGTCTTTGCCTGCGGCATCCAAGACTCTTGCAGCGTTTTTTGTTGCTTTGGCTATTCCACCGAGATAGTTGCGGGTTGCCATGCTACGTATGAAAACTCCTTGGTCTGTGCTTAGTTCTTGCATTCGGATTCTGTCGCCTAGGAACGCCCCGCCCGTGAAAGGACTTGTTGGATCCACGGCTATAACGCCTACAGTTTTGCCTCTTTGCCTATACTCGCGTATGATTTTATCTATGAGTGTACTTTTTCCAGAGCCTGGGGGGCCCGTTAACCCTATTATATGGGCTTTTCCGGTGTGCGGGAAAATTGAGGCGATTAGTTCTTGTGCCTTAGAAGTGTTGTTTTCGATGGTTGTTATTGCTCTCGCTATGCTTCTGTGGTCTCCAGCTAGCACGCCTCTGGCTATTTCCTGTATTTTCGGCAATGTTCGCACATCTTGAGGGTTTAGGTTCTTTTCGGAACATTTTCAAATACGAACTGAACTATTTTATCTGTCCGTGTTCCAGGTCCAAAGATTTCTTTTATTCCAAGCTTTTTCATTTCTGGAACGTCTTCTTCTGGGATTATGCCTCCGGCGACAACTAGCACGTCTGCTAAGCCTTTCTGCTTTAACAGTTCTATTATGATCGGAAAAAGGGTTTTGTGGGCTCCTGAAAGAATGCTTAATCCTATTACGTCTACATCTTCTTGGAGGGCTGTTTCAACTATCTGCTCTGGGGTCTGCTTTAAACCAGTGTAGATTACTTCCATTCCGGCGTCTCTTAATGCTCTGGCTATGATTTTGGCTCCTCTGTCGTGGCTGTCGAGGCCTGGCTTAGCGATTAAAACTCTAATTTTCTTTCGATTCTGCATGTTTTTTCCCTCTCTAGATTACGATTAGCTCTTTGTATTCTCCGTAGATTTTTCGAAGCACGTCGCAGATTTCGCCTATTGTTGCGTAGGCTTTTACGGCATCAATTATTATTGGCATGAGATTTTCATCCTTTTCTGTTGCATAATGAAGTTTTTCAAGCATTCCATTCACTTTTCTGTTGTTCCTTTCTCTCTTCAGCTTGTGAAGGCTTGCAACTTGTTCCTCTTCAACTTTTGGGTCTACCCTTAAAACTTTTATTGGCTGCTTTTCTTCTGTTGTATAATCGTTTACTCCAACTAGGATTCGTCTTTTCTCGTCTACTTCCTTCTGATATTCATAGGCACTGTCAGCGATTTCCTTTTGAAAGAAGCCTTTCTCTATGGCTGTCATTGCTCCGCCCATGTCGTCTAGTTTTCGAAAGTATTCCATTGTGCGCTTCTCCATCTCGTTTGTTAGGTTCTCTACGTAATATGAACCAGCTAAGGGGTCTATGGTGTTGGCGACTCCGCTTTCATGAGCGATTATTTGCTGTGTTCTTAGGGCTATTCTTACTGCTTCTTCGCTCGGCAAAGCTAGTGCTTCGTCGAAGGAATTCGTGTGCAACGATTGTGTTCCAGCTAATACTGCTGATAAGGCTTGAATTGTAACGCGTGTAATGTTGTTTAGGGGTTGCTGTGCTGTGAGGGTGAATCCTGCTGTTTGAACGTGCATGCGCATCCACATGGACCTTGGGTTTTTGGCGTGGAATCTTTCCTTCATTGTTTTTGCCCATATTCTGCGGGCTGCTCTGAATTTTGCGATTTCTTCAAATAAGTCGTTGTGGGCTGCGAAGAAGAATGACAACCTGGGGGCAAATTCGTCAACTTTCATTCCTCTTTCAAGGCATGATTCCACATACGTTATTCCATCGTAAAGCGTGAAGGCTAGTTCTTGAACCGCGTTTCCCCCAGCCTCTCTTACATGGTATCCACTTATGCTTATTGGATTCCATCTAGGCACATGTTTTGTGCAGTATTCTACTATGTCTGTTACAAGTTTCAGTGAAGGCTTAGGCGGAAATATTATTAGTTTCTGGGCGAAGAATTCTTTAAGCACATCGTTTTGCGTTGTTCCTCCAAGCTTTTCTCTGGATACCCCTTGTTTGTCGCCTACCGCCATGTACATGGCTAGTAACATGGCTGCTGGACCGTTGATTGTCATGGATGTTGTGACTTTATCGAGGGGTATGCCATTAAACAGAACTTCCATGTCTTTAAGTGAGGAAACTGCTACTCCGCATATGCCGACTTCGCCTTTTGAGAATGGATGATCTGAGTCGTAACCCCTAATGCTTGGGTAGTCAAAGGCTATACTTAACCCTGTTTCACCTTCTTTCAGCAGATATTTGAATCGTTGGTTTGTCTGTTCTGCGTTGCCGTATCCTGAAAACTGCCGCATAGTCCATAATCTGCCCCTGTGCATTGTTGCGTGCACTCCACGGGTGAAGGGGTATTCGCCTGGAAAACCTAAGTCGTGCATATAATCTAGGTCCTTGATGTCTTCTGGCGTGTAGACTCGTTTTATCAACGTGCCTGAATGGTTCCGGAATTCACTTTTCCTTTCGGGACTTTGTCCTATCCATTTTGGCAGCGTTGTCTTCTCCCATCGTTCCAGCTCTTTTGCAATTTCATTAATTTTTTCTTTGTCGGACATTCGGATTTTGCTCCTTAACGATCACGTTTTTAACTTAAATATCACATTGAACCTAAAAGCTATTTTCTTATCGGTTTAAACGTATCGCTTCATTCATGGTGTTTCTTAAATTCCAACAGGCTGGCGGAAGCTGAGAATCCCCAGCCATAACCAAGCACTAAGATGATGTCGCCCGTGGAAAATTTGTTTTCTGAAACTATTTTTTCAAGTATGAAGGGTAAACTTGCTCCGGATAAGTTCCCGTATTCTTTAAGTACTTCGTGTGATTCCTTGAGTTTTTCATGTGGAATTTGGTAGTGTTCAGCCATTAGGTTAAGTATTTTCCTGCTGCCGGTGTGGATTGCCCATTTTTTGGCGGCTTTCATTACGGTTTCAGCGTTTTTTCCGAGCAGTTTCTTCAAAGCTAGAGCGGTGTATTCAACTCCGAGTTTTGGAATTTCTTTGCCTAGATGCGAGTAGAAGCCGAATTTGAAGGGTTCGTTTAAGGCTGTGATTCTTGCGTAACCAGCCAAATAATCGGTTTCTCTGAAGTTTGTAACGTTTACAATTTTGTTAACGGATAGTCCATCGCCTTCCTTTGATATAACGCAGCTGGCTACTCCGTCTCCGAAGAGGAAGAATTCCATGGTGGCAATCCACCGTCTCAGCTCCATCTTTTGCTTGCGTTTATTCTTTAACGATCTGATTTCCCGGATTCCCACAACACCTTTCAAGCCTCGCAATTGGTTGATGAGCCAATAAGAGTTCACGCCTGAAGTGCAAAGCAGAACATTATCGTGGGAATGCGTGGCTAGGTGGTCTTCAGCAAGTTCAAGGGCTTTCGTGAAGGACGCACAAGCCATGCCTTGAACATTGACGTGTTTGATGTAAGGGTTGAATCCGAGTTTACGGATTAGAAGATGGCTTAAACCTGGGCACAGAAACGGATTCGCATCGTAGGCTGCAATAAAGTAGCCTACGTCTTTGATAGATAAGTCAGCTTTTTCCATAGCATGTGCGCAAGTTTCTAAACAGAGGTTGACGAGGTCTTTTTCACTTATGATTGTCTCCTGTTTGCAGGTGGAAACGATGGGGCTGACGAGGTATCTTTTGGAAACCCCTAAATTCAATACATTCCGTTTGACGCTATCGGGGAGCCTGCATGGAAAAACTTCTATCAGCTTTTCTGTTGAATATTCGTTTTTAGGCACAGCTAGTGACAATTGCAGTATTTGCATGTTTGTAGAAATCTAGGAGGAGATATTAAAAAGGTTCTTCTGACGATATTTAAGAATGTTTGGGATTTTGGGATTCTAACTGGATTCTTTTGTTTCTACTGTAATCGGTTATTCTTCAATTAGTTCTGTTAGGTATTTTAAGGAGAGTGGTTTAACGATCCTGCCTGGTATGCTGATGAGAATTGTATCGTAGCTTTCTATTACGTCTCTCCACTCTGTCATGTAATTTGTGATGAACTTGGAATAATCTGCGTAGTTCTTATGGAAGGAAATACATATTCTATTTTTTCCTAAGCCTTCACACTCAGCACAAAATATGACGTTTGGTTTTGCCATTACACATTTGTTCAATCTTTCCGTCAACTTAGGGTCGAATTTTGTCTTGGTTAAAGTAACTGCCACAATCTCGAATCCCATCTTTACGAAGTCTGGTATTACAGTAAATTCTTGTATAATCCCTTCCTTTACCAGTTTGTTTCTCATTCTAGTCACTGTTGGTTGTGATGTTCCCAGAACCTTTGCTAACTTCCTGTCACTCCTGCAGGAATTCTTAATCAATTCTACAAGAAGTCGCATCTCCTTCTTCTTCATTGACAACAACCTTCTCAAGCGGTTTTTTTCTCAATCTGAATTAGTTGTTTTGATTCAACTACAACTTCTCTGTTATTGGTTACATTTAAAACTTATACAAAGATTGTTACATTGTATCCATGCAGTGACTTAAATCCCGCTACAAATATTTGGTCTAATATTAAAAAAAGATAGAAAGTTGAGTTTATTCTGCTGGTTTAAAGTGTTTTATGTCGTTTATCGAGGCTTTCCTTTCAAATGACGGCTTAAAGACTGCCTCGACCTTCATGCCTATCTTGACTTTTTCCAGCTTTGTTTCTCCTATCTTGTGGATTAGTCCTCCGCAAGTTCCGTCAAACTTTATCAACGCGTATATCTCTGGTTTCTGTAGTTTCTTACCGTCAACGTCTATCGTGGCAACTGTGAACGTGTGGACTACACCTTTTGTGCCTACGTCAACCCATCCCTCAAGTCTTGCAAAGCACTTCTCACAGTACATTCTCGGCGGAACATAGATAATGTTGCAACGTGGGCATTTTGCACCCATTATCCTTCCGTTTTCCTTTATCTCTTTGAAGAAGCGTTCACCGGCAACGCCTAACGTGTAGATGTAGTCTGCTTCCATGTCGCCCAACCAGTGGCGTACATGCATAGGATTGGTTATTTTGTCTAGGCTCATGGCGTTTCCTCCTTTACTGGCTTAAAGTACTTAATGTCCGTGATTGAGCCAACACGTTCTTCCTTCGGTTTCCATACAGCTTTGACCTTCATTCCAAACTCTATCTTTTCCTTGTCTACTTCGCCGAGCTTATGGATTATGCCCATGCCTTCAGATGCACCATCCAAGTCTATGATCGCGACAAGTATCGGCTCTTTCAATCTAGTCGCGTCTGCAGCTAGATAGGAAACCGAATAAGTGTTGATTGTACCCGTGTCTTTCACGTATTTCCAGCCGTCCGTCGGTTTAAAGCAGTTTTCACAGTAAATTCTTGGCGGAACCATGATGCGTCCGCATTTACTACAGGTTGAAGCTATTATCTTCGCCTTCTTTAGTTCCTCAAGAAATCTGCCTATGGCTATGCCCGCACTCCACGCAAATTTCGCTTTAGGCCTACACTTTTCCGTTGGAACTCTGCCTTCTTTAATGTCTGCAGATTTAAGCGCTTCTCCCCGATAATTCTTAATTTTCTCACTCATACGCATTCCTCCTTCAACGTCTTAACACAATCACTGATCCGTACTGCATGAGATCGCCCCATGCTTGAGCCAAGCCTGTTCTGGGGTCACCTGGAATCTGTCTCTTTCCTGCTTCACCGCGTAACTGCCAAAAGATTTCACAAACTTTCATCAAGCCTGCTGCTGCTATCGGATTGCCAACGCCTAACAGTCCACCAGATGGATTTATCGGTAAGTCACCGTCCCTCTGTGTTACGCCTTCCGCTGTCAGTTTTGCCGCTTCACCCTTCTTACACAGCAATAATCCTTCCATGTGATGAAGCTCTTTATAGTCAAAGGGGTCGTATGGTTCAGCTACGTCAATTTCTTTTGGCGGATTTTTGATTCCAGCCATTTTGTACGCCATGCGTGCTGCGCACTCCACGTAGTCTGGATAGTAGAGGTCACGGTTTGTCCAAAGTGTAGAGTCAATGCACCAGCCTACACCGTCAATCCAAACAGGATTATCAGTAACTTCTTTGGCAACATCCTCCGAAACCAAAACCAGAGCACTAGCACCGTCACTCGTTGGACTGACATCCAAGCGTTGAACAGGCCAAGCCATAATCTCAGAGTTCAAAACGTCATCAACAGTTATTTTTGCACCTAATTGGGCACACGGATGGTCCAGAGCGTTTCCCTTGTTCTTGACGGAAACCCGAGCTATGTCTTCCTTCTTAATGCCATGTTTATGCATGTAACGATGCATCTCTAAAGCGAATATCCAGATCAGGTTCATACCGAGTGGCCGTTCAAGTATGGGGTCGAATATCGTTGTGAAAGCAAACTGAGGATGTGGATAACAAGAGGACATCTTCTCTTCAGCGACAACCAAACACGAGTCGAACTGTCCAGAGGCTACGTGCCACCAGCCCGCAAGGGGCGCGAAAACTCCTGTTCCGCCACCCACGAAAACCCTCGTGTAAGGCTTACGGTACGCTCCTGCACCGTCCGCCAAATATTCGCCTTTCATGTGAACTCCGTCGAAGGCGTCTGGCGCCGTTCCCATGACAACGCTTTGCATATCCCCTAGTTCCATTCCAGCAGCATCAAGAGCCATTTTTGACGCTTCATAAGATAATTCTTTCCCGGTTTCCTTTAATCTTCTTCGGAATAGGGTTAAGCCAGCTCCAACAATTGCAACTCTTTTCTTACCAAACATCTCACATTTCACCTCATTTAACATTGCTTAAAACTGCTGCAATTCCAGTAGCTGTTGGGATCCCACGCCAAGCATGAGCCAAGCCGACTTCCGCGTCTGATATTTGCCGTCTCCCTGCTTCGCCTCTTAACTGTAAAACCACTTCAAGAAGCTTTTCCGTTCCGGAAGCCTCAAGCCCGTATCCCATTCCAAGCAACCCTCCAGATGGATTCACTGGTAATTCGCCGTCTCTAGCTT
>JABUBK010000228.1_pt1 | contig 12690 bp, 10 predicted proteins | sample 7332671 | NCBI WGS metagenome assembly JABUBK01 (sample SAMN07256342, study PRJNA390944) | subsurface metagenome | isolation source: Methane hydrate marine sediment | place: Pacific Ocean: Eastern North Pacific, ODP site 1244 | collected 2002
GCTGGATTCTTTTCTCCATAGATTATGTTTTAGATGATGTTTTATTCTTCCGGCAGTACACATCCCGCTGGCTGAAATTATCACTTTACTTTCTTTGGAAAAATTTATCTGCTTAGATTCTTCTACACTACGAGTAAACTTTAAATTGCGAAAATCCAAAGGGTTATTTCCTATATTTATAAGTTTTAAGGTATCTTCGTCAAAACAGTCCGGATTTCTTAAAAATATCTCTGTCGCCGAGACAGTTAGCGGACTATCTACATAAACCGGTACGCTTAAAAAATCCTGGTCTTCAGTTTTAATGTATTCAGTATAATATTTATTTAACTCATAGATTATATCCTGGGCTCTTTCTATGGCAAAAGAAGGAATTACTACATTCCCGCCTCTTTTTACGGTAGTATTTATAATAGAGATTAATTCTTTGTCATCATCTTCTGAAGGGTGATGCAGTTTATTCCCATAAGTCGATTCTACAATAAGATAGTCTGCTTCATCTATAAGTGAAGGGTCTCTTAAAATTGGCCTATCCCGTCTTCCTAAATCTCCCGAGAATACTAATTTGGTTTTTTTGCTGTCCTCTTTTATCCATAGCTCGATTATGGAGGACCCCAATATATGTCCTGCATCTCTAAATCTTAATACAACCTCTTCGTTTAATTCTATCTTCTGGCCATATAAAACAGGATTAAAATATCTCAAGCTCTTCTCTGCCTCTTTTACAGTGTAAAGAGGCTTTCTCAACTTTCCTCCTGACCTTCTTCTCTTCCGATTGTCCCATTTATTCTCCATCTCCTGTATATGCCCACTATCGGGAAGCATAATAGAACATAAATCAGCAGTGGCTTTAGTGCTGTATATGTTCCCTTTGAAGCCTTCCTTTATCAATTTAGGTATTCTCCCGCTATGGTCTATATGGGCATGGGATAGAACCATAAAATCAATCTTCTCAGGATTAAAACAAAAAGGTTGGTAATTCATTCTGGTAATTGGTTTGCTCCCCTGAAAGAGACCGCAATCTATTAAAAATTTAGTACTCTTGGTCTCAATTAAAAAATTTGCACCAGTAACTATTTTGGTTGCTCCCAAAAAGGATATCTTCATCTTAATTTTTCCTTTCATTTCAAAAAATAATATTTCTTATAATTTTTTTAGAAATTTAAATTTTAAAGGTTTAAAATCTCTACCAACTTTGTCCTCATCTCTTCCTTACCGCAAATCATTTTGTGTCGAATGGGTTTTTTCTCAATATCCTTTATCCCCGGCGGGATGGAAATTTGGGCTAAATCAGACATCTTCTCTATCAGTTCAAAATCATCATATTCTCTGTATTGGATGTTTATCGATTCCATCACACTTTTAGTAAACTTAAAAGGGCTGGCTGTAGCTACAATAACTGTTTTAGTTTTATCCTGGGTCTCTCTGATATACTTTTTATATACGGCATAACCCACTGCGGTATGAGGATCGAGCAAATATTTAGATTTTTCAAATACCTCTTTTATGTATTGGCGAGACTCCTCCTGAGGGGCAAATCCTCCATAAAAATACTTTAATTTTTTCTTCATTTCAGAATTTATTTGATATAAGCCCTTTTTGCCCAGGGAATTCATCAACTCTTTAACCAATTCATTCTCCCCTTCGCTTATAGACCATAATAATCTCTCCAAATTACTGGATATAAGAATGTCCATTGAAGGAGAGATGGTCATCACCAATTCCCTTCTCTTATCATATATACCACTATTGAAAAAATCCGCCAGTACTTTATTTTCATTGGAAGCACAAATCAATTTATTCATCGGCAAACCCATTTCTTTGGCGTAATAAGCAGCTAAAATATTACCAAAATTACCGGTGGGGACGGCTATATTTATCTTTTCGCCCGCTTTAATTTCACCCATACAACATAGATTCAAATAGGCATAAAAATAATATACAATCTGGGGTATCAACCGCCCAATATTTATAGAATTTGCCGAAGAAAAGATATAATTTTTCTCATCCATCTTCTTATTAAAATCTGGGTCCTCAAATATTTCCTTTACTCCCCTTTGGGCATCATCAAAATTTCCCCTTATACCTATCACAAAAGTATTATCCCCTTCTTGGGTGAGCATTTGTCTTCCTTGTATCTTGCTAACCCCCCTTTGTGGGAAAAATACTATTATTTTAATCCCTTCCACTCCAGCAAATCCTTCCAGGGCGGCTTTCCCGGTATCACCAGAGGTAGCGGTTAAGATAACTATTTCTTTATTAAGATTTAACTTTTGAGCCGCTTTTTTTAAAAGGTGAGGAAGTATCGATAAGGCCATATCTTTAAAGGCCAGGGTTGGGCCATGGTAAAGTTCTAAAAAATAAACTCCCATTTTTGAGTTAAGGGGGGCGATGATCGGGGTATCAAATTTTTTATCATAGGCTTGATTTATACAATATTTTAATTCATCTTGGTGATGACCATCTCTCCTTCGATGGATATTCTTATGTCCAGCAATTTAGAAAGATTATTATGGTCCATAAGCGAAGGGTTACCTGGGCCAATTTATTGTTTAAACTTGGTGGGGTGATTATATTTTTCCTGCTTACCTCACAGATAATTTTTTTGGTACAAAAGACCTCTATAAATCTCCCTCGACAGATTGCTAATGCCCATGCCTTTATCATTATCGGCAATGCCCTGATCTTTCTCCCCTTTACTGAAGGATTCGCAAAACTTTTAGAAAAAATTATCCCCAAAACTGAAGAAGTAGAATCATTGCAAAAGCCCAAATTTTTAGATTTAGGGGCTTTAAAAACTCCTGAGATTGCCTTCTATCTTGCCAGCAAAGAGATATTACGAATTTCTAATACTGTTGAAGAGATGGTATTAGGCACTATGCAGGTTTTCCTTAATAATGATGAAAAATTACTGGATAAAATTGATCAGCAAGATATGATTGTGGATAATCTCTCTAAAGAGATAACCAGATATTTAACCAAAATAAGTTTTGAGACCCTCTCTGAGGAAAACTCTCGAGAAGCATTTAAGCTATTGTACATTGTCGATGACCTTGAACATATAGGGGACTTGATTGATAAAAATTTGATTCCTCTGATAGAAAAAAAGATAGATCATAGTCTTATATTTTCTGACAAAGGAGTAGAAGAGATTAAAAATATGCATCAAGAAATATATAATAATCTTCGAAGTGCTATAGGGGCTTTTGCTCTCCAGGACCAGAGGATGGCTCAAAAAGTAATTGACCAGAAAGAATGTATTGATTCTTTAGAAATAAAATTGCGTAAATCTCATATTAACCGCTTAAATATAGGTGTAGAACTTTCTCAAAAGACCAGTGGTGTTCACCTCGACTTAATCAATATCCTTAAAAGAATAAATGACCACTCCTTCTCCATTGCCCGGGCAGTAACGGGGAAATTATAAATCATATTAGAAAAATATTTACATTGTGCACAATATTATGAAAAATCGACCAAAAACAGATAATCTTATTGTTATCCCTATTTATAATGAACAAAAACATATTTTTAATGTTTTGAGAGAGGTAAGAAAATACTCCTCAGAGGACCTTGTGGTGATCAATGATGGCTCCACTGATGAAAGCAAAAATATCGTTGAGGAGATTGCTTCTTGCTCCAAAATTAAAGGGAAACTCATTATTATAAACCATTTAGAGAACGAGGGATACGGTAAATCCTTGATTGATGGAATTAAATTTGCTCAAAACAATAACTACAGATATCTTTTAACTTTAGATTGTGATGAGCAACATGAACCTGAATTAATCCCTCAATTTTTGAAAGAAATTAAAAAAGAAAAGTTAGATATTGTCTCAGGTTCTCGTTATCTATCTTTCCAGAAACAAACTGATACTCCACCTGAAGACCGATATATAATTAATCGTAAAATCACCACAATGATCAATCAGGTAACTGGCTATGGTCTAACCGATTCTTTCTGTGGTTTTAAGGTCTATAGGGTGGAAAGTTTAAAAAAATTAGAATTAACTGAAAAAGGATATGGTCTTCCTCTTCAACTATGGATCCAGGCCTATAAAAATAATTTAACTGTAAAGGAATTGCCGGTAAGTATGATCTATGAAGATAAAAATCGTACTTTTGGAACTTATCTGGATAATCCTGAAACAAGGTTAAAATACTACCAAAAAATTATCGATAATGAGGTGAAAAAATGCTTAATATATTAGCTGTCGGCCCACATCCTGATGATGTGGAATTAGGGATGGGTGGTTCAATATTAAAATTTACTGAGGCGGACCATCAAGTTACTATAGTAGATTTAACCGATGGAGAGCCTACTCCTCAGGGAAATCCCGAGATAAGAAAAAAAGAAAGTGTAAAATCAAGCAGAGTATTAGGTATAGAAGAGAGAATTACCCTCGATTTTCCTAATCGATATCTTCAGGATGAAATAGAAGTTCGTCAGGAATTGGCGGAAATCATTAGAAAAATCCAGCCGGATATCCTCTTTGCCCCCTATTGGATAGATGCCCATCCTGATCATATTGCTACCTCAAGAATATGTGATGCTGCTCGTTTCTATGGAAAATTTACTAAAACAGAGATGAAGGGCAGGCCCTTTTATGTAAAAAAAATATATTATTATCTTGCCTCTCATCTAAAGCAGAACATTAAGCCTTCTTTTATTATAGATATAACTAAAGAAGTGGAAATGAAGATAGAGGCGATAAGGTATTACGAATCTCAATTTGGCCCTTCTCCCGAAGACCATCAGTTGTTTGAATGGATTTTAAATACTAACCGTTATTGGGGGAGTCTTATTGGCACAGAATTCGCTGAACCTTTTATCTCCCGGGAAGAGATTGGCATCCAGGACATAGAGGCACTTTTGTAAATGAAAAGATTAAGCCTTAAAGTTCCTCAAAATAAGCATGTATTCTTTTCTCCCCCGATGGATAAGATTGGTTCTCTTTTAGAAGAGAATAAGAAAATTTTCAGCCAGTATCCTTTTAAAATTCTTGGTCAGCCCTCTATGGAGATGAGAGAGAAAGTTCGAAAAAATATTTTACAAAAAGCTTTAAGACTCAGCATAAAATTTGACCCTTATATCGAAGCAAAAATAAGCCCTGCTCCTCAATTCATCATCCAAACTGGTCATCAACCGGTATTCTTCCATTCCGGGATATGGATAAAAAATATCTTCTTAAATGAACTCATAAAATCTCCCCCTTTGGATAAATACAAATGCATCGGACTAAATATTATCCTGGATAATGATATCTGTAAAGAGCTCTCCCTTCCTCTGCCCGCTCTTTCTGACTCAGGAGGTCTAAGATTGGAAAAAATTAATTTTTTATCTACCTCCCCGGACCTTCCTTTTGAAGAATGTCCTCTCCCCTCTATCGAATTAATTAATGAATTTACTGCAGATATCATTGGGAAGCTCAAGCCCTTAGAAAATAAAAATATATTAAATAACTTTATCAATTTTTCCCGATGTCTTGAAAATTCTCTTTATCTGTGTAGTCAAAATTATAAAGAGAGCAATCTAGGAGAATTCCTCGGTCAGGCTCGCAGGCTTTTCGAAAATAAACTTAACCCGGTCTATCTCGAACTTCCCTTTTCTCAAATCTGTAATAGTGATGAGTTTCTCTCCTTCTTTTTAGAAATTGTGAAAAACATTGAGTCCTTTTCTAAAATTTATAATAAAAAATTAGAGGAGTACAGAAAATTATTTAAAATCAGAAACCGAGTAAATCCTTCTCCCAATTTAATTATTAAAGACAATCTTATCGAAGCCCCTTTTTGGATCTGGAGAGATGGGGACAAGCGAAGAAAAATTTATATTTTAAAAGAACAAGATAAAACCTATCTTTATAATAATTCTTATGGAAAAATATTTCTTATAGAAAAAAACGGCTTGAAATCTTTATTTTCATTAAAAACCATCCTCAAAGAAAAAGGATTGAAGATAAGACCCAAAGCCCTTTTATTAACTTTATACAATCGTTTATTTGTTTCTGACCTTTTTATCCATGGACTGGGAGGAGCAAAATATGACCTGGTAACAGATGAAATCATCAGAGATTTTTTTAAAGTGGAGCCTCCTCACTTTTTGGTTATCTCTTGCACTTTATACCTCGATTTTAAATCTTCCCCGGGTTCGTCTAATTTTAAAATATCTGTCTTAAAGAAGAAGATAAGAGATCTGGGATTTAACCCGGAAAGATATAGTAATGAATTGTCTTTAACTAAAAAAGAGAAGATTCAAATTAAGAAGCTGGTTGAGAGAAAAGCCGAATTAATTAAAAAAATTAAAGGAACTCTTTCGCCTATTGAAAAACGAAAAATTTCTGAAGGGATTAAAGATATAAATAATTTTATTGGAGAAAAAGTAAGACCTTTGAAATATAAGCTGAGTAAAAAGTTAGAAAAAGAGAAAGAGAAAATGAAACAATCTAAAGTCTATACTTTTAGAGAATTCCCCTTCTGCTTCTTCTCCGCAAAAACATTGAAAGATCTAAATCAACAAATCATATAGATAGAACAAATAATTAATTTGTAAAATTTATCATAATTATTAAAACTAAATATTCTTCTCAACTATTTCATCGAGCCCGTTTCTAAAAATATTCTATGCCAGGATAACGCTTCTTCAATTAAGTGGGGTGTATGACCACCCTTTTCTAAAGCTCTCTGGTAGTAGTCTTTTAATTTAGGTTTATATTCGGGATGGGCACAATTATCAATTATTGTTCCCGCCCTTTCCCGAGGGGATAGCCCTCTTAAATCTGCTAATCCCTGTTCAGTCACTATTACCTGTACATCATGTTCGGTATGGTCCACATGAGAGACCATAGGAACCACACAGGAAATATCTCCATTTTTGGCAATAGAAGGAGTAACAAAGATAGAGAGATAGGCATTTCTGGTAAAATCTCCAGAACCTCCGATACCATTCATCATTTTGGTTCCCATAATGTTAGTAGAATTTACATTACCATAGATATCCACCTCTATGGCTGTATTTGCTGCAATAGAACCTATCCTTCTAATAATTTCCGGATTATTACTAATCTCCTGCGGACGTAAGATTATCTTCTTTTTGTATCTATCTAAATTACTATAAAATCTTTTTTGCCCTTCTTCGGAAAGAGTCAAAGAAGTTCCAGATGCTATTCTTATTTTACCACTATCAATTAAATCAAGAACTGAATCCTGGATAACTTCAGAATAAAAATCGAGATCTTTAAAAGGTGAATCTAATAATCCTGCCAAAACGGCATTAGCTACACTCCCTACTCCTGATTGTAGGGGGAGAAGATTTTGGGGTAATCTATTATGCTTAACTTCATTTTTTAAAAAATAGACTATATAACTAGCAATTTTTTCACTATTTTTATCTATAGGAGCTAGTGGAGATGCCTGGTCATTACTATCGGTTATTACAATAGCCTGAATCTTTTTGGGATCAGTAGGAATATAGGGTGTTCCGATTCTATCTCCAGGTTTTATAAGAGGGATAGGATAGCGATAAGGAGGATTTTTAGGCTGATAGATATCGTGAATCCCTTCCAGCTCTAAAGGCTGACTACTATTAATTTCCACTATTATTGCTTTTGCTCTATCAATAAAGGTTGGGGAAACACCAATGGAAGTACTGGGAATGATATTCCCTTCCTCATCTATGGCAATTGCCTCAATTATTGCCAAATCAATTTCGCCAAAAAAACCATAGCGAATCTGCTGGGCAAAATGGCTAAGATGGATATCAGCATAAGCAATTTTCCCACTGTTGATATTATTCCTGAGTAATTTATTAGTCTGATATGGATAACGTCGAATAATTATACCCGCTTCAGTTAAAGCACCATCTAATTCTTCGCCTACCGAGGCGCCGGTCAGCAGACTGATTTGAAGTTTTTCTTTGCTCTTTTTGACTCTCTTGGCCAAAGCTAAGGGGACTGCTTTGGGGTATCCTGCTGGAGTAAAACCGCTGGTGGCCACGGTCATTCCGTTCTTTGTTAGCTCTACTGCTTGTTCCGCACTCATTACTTTTTCTTGTAATTTTTTATTTCTTATTCTTTTGTCCACAAAAAGGCTTCCTCCTTGTTAAAAATTTAGCATTTTTTATTTCTTATAAAATCAAGCAATATTTCTCTCTTGTTTAATGCTGGTTTTTCAATAACTATTTCAAGGATTATTTTAAGGATTCTTCCCATCTCCTTCCCTTCCTGATAACCTAAATCAATTAAATCTTCACCATTTATGGCTAAATCCTTTAATGATACCGGTGGCTTTTCTTTTAAAAACTCGTTAACTTTTTGTTTTATTTTTTTTACCTTTTTAAGCTCGACAAGGTTGTTGCTTGCCTTGCTATCTGCTTCCATCAGCTTCAAAAGCGACCAGATATTTTCAATTCCTATCTTAGAAATACATTCTCTAATTTTCTTCTCGTTAGAAAAATTATCTGCTTGCCAGTCTTCCTTGACCAAAATTCCCACCTTTTTAATTGTGGAATTCTTAAATCTCAATTTTTTTAATATTTCTGCAGCTCTTTCTCTTCTTGAAGTAGAAGAGAAATAACCAGGATATAGTAAAGCAGAGAGTCGAAGAATTAAATCCGAAGGTAGGTTGTCTACTATATTTAAAATATGTTCAAAAGCTTTTCTATCCAGACATTCAGGAAGAATATGAGACCATAAACCTAATTGCTGCAATAATATAAGTCCTCTTTTAGGGAAATTGCTTATTAATATTTTAATAAGCTCATCTCTGATCCTCTCCGGACTAATCTTTTGAATTAGTTCACTATTTTCATGTATTGCTGCAAATGTGTTTTCCTCTATTTTAAAATCAAGCTCACAAGCCAATCTAAACGCCCTTAACATTCTCAGTGGATCCTCTTTTATCCTTTCTACAGGATCTTCTACTCCTCTTATCAGCTTATGTTGGATATCCATTAATCCACTAAAATAATCTAAAACTCCCTCTTTTTCTTTCCAGGCCAAGGCATTAATGGTAAAATCTCGGTGTCTCAAATCTTCAAATATATTTGGGACATATGCTGATTTAGATCTTTTAAAAGTGCTTACCTGGTAATTAATATGATTTATAACCAGAGTAACCGTCCCAAATTTCCTACCCACAGGAACAACTTTATAATCCCTAAAAACCTCGGTGATTTCTTCTGTTGTTGCCCTGGTAGCAACATCCCAATCGTTGGCTTCTTGTCTCATTACAAGATTGCGAACACAGCCTCCTACTACTAAAGCCTCATAACCCAAATCATTTAATCTCTGTATTATAAACAAAGCTCCCGGGTCTATATCTTTGTCTTTGATTTTTAAATTAAGTTTTTGATTTTTCTCTTTTTTAAACATTATAAAACCTCTATTTAACCGGTCGACCAGTCTACCGGCTAATTTACCAATTCACCGATCGACCAATTGACCAATTATAATAGAATGTATGGCAATACACCCCTGCTTCTTAAACGCTAGAATAATTATACACTATAATCATAATAATCATATCCTTGCGAGTGACCGCAGGGAGCGTGGGGTGGCACTCAGTATTCCCTGAGTGCCACCCTTCGTCGTTTCACTCCTCGCAATGACAAAGGAGAGCCTACGCGAACCCGCTATACTTTAAAATATTAGAAAAGAATTTTCTGGATTTCCTCTTATTAGAATAAATTGTTTTATAAATTTTTTCAAATCTATTCAAAGATTATAAATTCTTTCAAAATTCTTGCCTCGAAAATAAAATTTAAAATCTTTTTAAAAATACTTGACAAAGAAAATTTAATCCTTTATAATTGCTAAAAGCAAATATTGCTAATAGCATAGAGGTTGATGGCAGAATGGAAAAAAGTTTAATAGATCTTATAATTGAATTAAAAAAGGGATGTATGGAAGATGAGGAACAAATACGAACTATTTGTAATATTTCTTTAGCAGAATACAAAGGAATTATGGAAATTGATATAAAAGAAAGAATAACCTGTAACGCTTTATCCCAAAAGATGTGTCTGTCTCCTTCCCGGGGCAGTCGAATAATAGACAGTTTGGTTAGAAAGGGTTACCTATTAAGAATGGTCAATCCTGATGATAGAAGGTCATTCGTTATATCTCTTTCCTCTAACGGAGTAAAAATTAAAAAACAGATCGAGCAGGAAAGAAATAATTGTGAAAAAAGAATCAGAAAAAAATTCTCAGTAAGAGAAATTGAACTAATAAAAGAAGGTTTAGAATTAATTACTAAAATTTTTCATTAAAAATAAAAAAGGAGGAAAGAAACGATGGGAAATAACAAATCATTAGAAATAGAGGTAAATGAAAAAAACTTTCAACAGGAGGTTTTAGAATCTTCCATCCCTGTATTGGTAGATTTTTGGGCTCCCTGGTGTATGCCCTGTAGGATGGTATCCCCGATAGTCGAAGAGCTAGCTGAAAATAATGAAGGCAAACTAAAAGTATGCAAATTAAATACCGAGGAGAACCAATACATTGCTGCTCAATATGGTATTCAGGGTATACCTACTCTGATAATCTTTAAGGATGGGCAAGAGGCCGATCGTATCGTAGGCGTAGCACCAAAGCCAATAATTCAAGAAAAACTTAATTCTATTCTTTAATTTTGGCTTGCTCCAGTTAAAGGAGTGATAAAAAAGCGAGTCCTAAGTCTACTCTTGGGGCTCGCTCTTTATTTTAAACTTTGCTTTTTGCCTCCTTCTTTCCCCTTTGCCTTAACAAGCATTATATTTAAATCTAATAGATCTTTTTGCAGTTCGATTAACTTATTTTTAATCTTAACTAACTTCTCACTATCTACACTATTATTAGCCTTGTATCCCAACCTCTGTAGTAATGGCCCGAAGGTCAATTTTAATTTTTCTATGCCCTCTTCTAATTCTCTAATTTCTCTATTTCTTCTGTCTACCTCTACCTTCTCACCAAACAAAACTCTTCCCACTTCAATAGTCAAAGTCTCTCCTAATTCTGGGATATGAGTTTTAATTTTTAATTCTTCTTCAATTTTTTTAGAAACTTCCTCTGTTGCTTCCTCTTCTCCGTGAACCACAAATATTTTTTTAGGTTTATTTTTAAAACCTTTCAACCACCACATTATCCCCTCTTTATCTGCATGCCCAGAAAAGCCTTCCAAAGAATATATTTCTGCATTTACCCGGATCTTTTCCCCAAATATTTTTACTACCTTTTCACCATTCTTTATCCTTCGGCCTAATGTGCCATTTGCTTGATAACCTACAAATACAATGCTGGATTCTTTTCTCCATAGATTATGTTTTAGATGATGTTTTATTCTTCCGGCAGTACACATCCCGCTGGCTGAAATTATTACTTTACTTTCCCTGGATAAGTTCAGTTCTTTAGATTCTTCTACTGATCTGGTAAACTTTAAATTATGGAAATCTAAAGGATTATCCCCTGTGTTTATAAATTCCATGGTCTCTTTGTCAAAACAATCCGGATTTCTTAAAAATATCTCAGTTGCTGAAACTGTCAATGGGCTATCTATATAGACTGAAACATTTAAAAAATCCCTATTTTTAGTTTTAATATACTCATCGTAATATTTATTTAACTCATAAATTATGTCTTGAGCTCTTTCTATTGCAAAGGATGGAATTACCACATTCCCACCTCTTTTAACAGTATTATTTATGATAGAGATTAACTTTTGGTCATCATACTCGGAAGGGCCATGTAACTTATTGCCATAAGTTGATTCTGCTATCACATAATCGGCTTCATCGATAAGAAAGGGGTCTCTCAAAATCGGCCTATCCCGTTTCCCCAAATCACCGGAAAATACTAACTTAGTCTCTTTGCTATTTTCTTTTATCCACAATTCAATTATTGAAGAGCCTAATATATGCCCTGCGTCTCTAAATCTTAAAATAACATCTTGGTTTAATTTTATCTTTTGGTTATATAAAACAGACTTAAAGAGCTTTAAACTGGCTTCTGCTTCTTTCCTTGTATAAAGGGGCTCTCTTAATTTTTCTCCTGATCTTTTCCTCTTCCTGTTGTCCCATTTGTTCTCCATCTCCTGTATATGCCCACTATCAGGAAGCATAATGGAACATAGATCAGCGGTAGCTTTAGTGCTGTATATGTTTCCCCTGAAACCTTCCTTTATCAATTTGGGTATTCTACCACTATGGTCTATATGGGCATGAGATAGAATCATAAAGTCAATCTCCTCGGGATTAAAGGAAAATGGTTGGTAATTCATTCTGGTGATTGGCTTGCTCCCTTGAAAAAGACCACAATCTATTAAAAATTTAGTACTCTTAGTCTCAATTAAAAAATTTGCACCGGTTACTATTTTAGCAGCCCCCAAAAAAGATATCTTCATTTTAATTTTTCCTTTCATTTCAAAAAATAACATTTTTTATAATTTTTTTAGAAATTTAAATTTTAAAGGTTTAAAATCTCTGCCAACTTTGTCCTCATCTCTTCCTTACCGCAAATCATTTTGTGTCTAAGAGGTTTTCTCTCAATATCCTTTATCCCCCGTGGAATAGGAATTTGAGCTAAATCAGCCATCTTCTCAATTAATTCAAAATCATCAAATTCTTTATATCGACTGTTTATTGACTCCATCACACTTTTAGTAAACTTAAACGGACTGGCTGTGGCCACAATAATAGTTATAGTTTTATCCTGGGTCTCTTTG
>JABUBK010000229.1_pt1 | contig 12644 bp, 12 predicted proteins | sample 7332671 | NCBI WGS metagenome assembly JABUBK01 (sample SAMN07256342, study PRJNA390944) | subsurface metagenome | isolation source: Methane hydrate marine sediment | place: Pacific Ocean: Eastern North Pacific, ODP site 1244 | collected 2002
TTTTTTTTCCAAAAAAAAAACACCCCCCGAGGGAGAGGGGGGGGGGGGGGGGGGGGGGGGGGGGGGGGGGGGGTCCCCAAAATACCCTTTTCTCTACCAAAAAAGGGTATAAACACGTACCTGTCGGTAGATAATAACTCGTGACGTTGATGCCGCTGAACTGCTGCATAAATTGCGTGCCAGCACCGAGAAGAAGACGTCTGATGGTGCAAGTTCCTGCTTTTCCACCGCTGGTCTTTCCCCGGAGGAGTTCTGACCATTTCGGGGCATTTTCGCGCTCGTACTGAACGGTATAGACGATTTCTCGGTGCTGGGCAAGGATGAAAGGGTCGTTGGAGTCTTTGTTCTCCAGATCTGCTAGAATGCTGAAGGCCTCATCTTCATATTCATGGGCAATCAGCCATCTGGGGGATTCCGGCAACCAAGGGACTGTGCCGAACAGAATGATGATGAAGATACATTGGAAGGCCAAAGGAAATCTCCAGGAGATTGGACCTCCAACATATGAGAAGCCATATGTCATCCAATTGGAGAGCGAGAAGCCGGCAATGTTCATGATCAACTCAATGACGACTAACTTGCCGCGCCACTTGACTTGAGAAGTTTCAGTCTGCCAAACTGGGGCGGTTGCCGTGTTCAGGCCATTGCCGATACCACCGATGATTCTTCCTGCGATCATATGGCCGACGGAGAAGGAAGTGAACTGAAGGATGGCGCCGACAGTCATGATGCAGGTGCCGATGAGGACTGTCTTTCTTCGGCCATACTTCTCGCCAACCCAGCATGCTGCTATGGCACCAACGAAGCAACCGATGTCGTAGATGGCGACGACAGTACCTAGACCTGGTTAGCTCCGTACATTGCTTTCACCACGCACAGGTGCATACCGAGCAATGAGGTCTTCGTTGGGCCCTCGAGGTTATGGACTCTGAGAAAGTCTGGAGTTACAATGACACCACCAAAGACACCCTGTGTCGAAGGTCAGCAAATCTATTCTGGTTTGGACGGAGAGATTTCCAGGGTAAGCTGTTCCGAGGCATTGAGATGACTGACCTGATCGTAACCGAACAATGTCATGTCGGTAGCACAAGCAACCGTGATCCAGAAGGTGAGCCATCCACCTTTGAGACCAAAGTATGGCTGTTTAGGCCCAAGCTTGCTGAAGAAACCCATTTCGAGTGTTGTTCTGATACTCTAGCTGGTTCTTGAAATCTGGGTTGGAATTTGGGATGAAGCTCGCAAAGACGATGAGGGGATGAGTCTACTTAACCATTTTCTCGTCGGCGATTGATAGAGCAATAGAGAGGGCACCATTTTGTTGGATCGTCTCCACGTGGAGCTATGCATTTCCCATCAGCACGCGACGTCACGGTATGAACATCATGTCTGCGATGCACTTGATTTGGGATAGGCCACACGCGGCAACAAGGTTCCGAAGGTTGCTCGACATGGCAAAGCTCCTAGTGTTGACTCTGAGTGGCCGAAGGCTTCAGCAGTTCAGCGGGGTGATCGACACGGAACGGCGAGGATGGATCTCTCAGATCGCTCCTCGGTAAACAGACATTTTTCAGCGACCAAATATGCGATTGTAACCCAATGATGAGCGATAATACTTACTTGGCTTTACAGAAGAAAAGTTGTCCAGTCTTGTACAAAGTCTTCCGTCTTGTTTAACCTTGTGCTTTGTTGCTTGGGAACACACTGCATCATCACGCAGACTTGTTCCCGGTCCAAGCTTTGCGGCGCTCCTTAGTGCCAGCTAAAAGCAAAATGACTTCATATGAAAAGTTTACTCCTGATGAATCTCTCTTTGTCGGATTTCAAGGCGAGCAGGAGTCAGGCCATTCGACGTCCGGTTGAGAAATATCGTCAAAATCTCCGACCAATGCAACGAGCATACATTTCACAACTTACAACGCCCGTGTGTACGCTTTGACATGCCACATACCATTGTGCATCAAGAGCCGCTGGGCTGTACGTGAAGATACATCTCGTGAATTCTCCGACATCCGAAAGTTTGTCATTGAGCAAGCTCATCCTAAGCTTCCCATTGCCTCAAGTTTTGCTTGTTTTTTAACACGCCGCAAGACGTATTGATTGTGCAAGGAAATCATCTAAGCAATCGCTTTTCATGACCGTCAAGCATGGCGTGTTCTTGGCTTGGACGAGAGTCTTTGCTCACCAACACAACGTCCGCTTCAATCGGATTAAAAGTGGAGTTCGGGTGGTCACTTTCGGGAAGAGATCAAATGCTAACCACAAATGTTGGGCATCAAAGTTGCTCTACAGAGAGCACTAGAAAACTGGCCTTATTGGGTACGTAAGTACCCATCAGTGGAACCTACAATCGAATCACCAGTTTTCCAACTTGCTTCCCCTGCCAGATATATTCGATCGCCTCATCGGCACGCTCAAATGTATAGACCGAGTCTATTATGTCGTCGAATCGCATCTGTGTGGCCGATATAGCAGCACAGAGATCGTCCATATCCTGTTTCGAGCCAGCATTAATACCCCTAGCAAGAAGATTAGCATTTCCGTACTCAAACGTAATAACACATGGAAATATTGCACCTCAACACCACTCTCCTGTCAATAATGAGCGGAAGAAGTTCTGTCAACTGGCTAGGGTCCTGCTTGCCGAGATATCCAACCTGGCTGATTATCCCACCACGTCGTGTGCACTTCATGCTCTTCACCAAAGACGATGCACCCCCGTTCTCGATCACCAGGTCGACACCAACACCATCAGTATATTCCAGCACATTTTTGTGCCAGTCCGGACTTTTGGAGTAGTTGACGGTCAGAAGTGGTGGACTTGGGAACTGTTTCTTTATGTCTTTGAGTTTGTCATCACTTGACGAGGACAGAATCACTTTGAGACCTGCGGCTCGAGCAAGTTTGAGTGCAAACATACTCACACCACCAGTACCTTCAAAATTCTTTAGTGAATGTCTAACATGGAATCATGGTGTACATACCTTGTATCAGCACACTTTTGCCAATCCCGACATCCTTCAGCGCTGTCCAAGCAGTCACGCCAGCACAAGGTATGATACTAGCTTCAATCCAGTCCAGGTAGGTTGGAAGCTTGCATAACTTCTCCTCGCTAAAGACCAAGTAGTCTGCCAGAACACCGTCCTCATCAGCCGCAAGCCAGGACCTTTTGGACTCCCGTCCTGTGATGTTCTCCGTATCAGTGATCGGAGCAACCCGGTCCCCGATAGTCAACGTCTTCACTTTGTCGCCCATTGCTATGACTTCGCCAGCTGCATCGTTGCAAGGCACGCCATGCGGTGTGACAGGCCAGGGGTTGCCGCCATTTGCAATATTGGCATCTCGGTAATTGAGAGCGACAGCGTGCACTTTGATCAGAACTGACGTAGGGTTGAGAGGAAGTGGTAGGTCTTCGGTCACAAGCTTTACCTTCGGTGTGCCAGGAGTATGATCGTCCGTCCGTCGGTAGGCTTGGCGGGTTGTAATACCAGTGTCCGCCATGTTTGCTGTTGAAATTTAGCACCTCAAATCACCATGAGGGCCATTGTACGTAGATGCAGAGGCTTATAACAAGTCTTACGATGCGTGCCTGCATGTCGTGATACGGCCTCGATTACAAATGCAAGATCATCTGGGCTCACTGATCCTCCTGCTCTCTCTTTTTATACCAAACTGGGCTAGCGTTTGACTGCTGAAGTTGAGCATCTGGATGATTCCAAAGAAATGTAAACAGTCTTCATCCTCGACGACAGTCTATTAGTAATTGAGACTTGTTCTCTAATGTGTCTGGACAGGGATGATGCGAAGGCCGGATTGCCAGAAGTTCCATTGCGGAAGATGCTTTCCATACTCCGTGCCATCGGAACGAATTCGCCGAGATGAAGTGGAGTCACTGCAGTCAAATTCCTGTATCACTCAACGCGTCGCAACGCGTCTGCGACTCCCGATAGAGCGATCTCCATGCCACTATCAGACGCATTCTGTGTTCGCAATGAACCTAGTAAGGATGTCAATCCCTCACAACCTCTTCTTGACCTCCGCCGTGCACTCGATTGACAATGTCGCGACCTTCAAAACGACCCCGCCTTCACTTCTTACCATCTGTTTCACCTGACCCCGACGGAGAATTAGCCACTGCGAGAGCGCGCAACGACGGCCTTCTGAAGACCAGATGGGAGGAGATATTTACTAGATACGAAAGAGACTTTGACGGTGTTGGAGATGAAATCTCAATGTTAGAGGACACAATTGTGGTTGATAATGGTCACATCAAATCTATGCGGAATGCGCGAGACACTGGTACTGCTGGTTTTGCTGAACATTTCTCCGAATCACCCTCCAAGTACGATGGCAGACAACTCTTGAGGGCCATGACTGTGGCCCCTTCCGAGAACTCCGAAGACTCTGTGTCCAACCACGACGCAGATGAAGTCCTGCACAGTATCGAGACTATTGCCGACAACATCATAACGCAGGACGAGTACTCTGAAGAGGGGAGTTCTGAAGACGAAATCTCTGAAGATGAGCTCTTCAATGTTCACTCAGAAACAGAGCCTGTACTATATGGTAGATCTGCATCGCCTCAAGGCATGTACGAGCATGAAGAGTGGGATATGAAATACGAATCCGATATCGACGAACTCTTTGACAACAGACCTGTTATGAGATCACCGAGCATCGATGATCTGTTCGAAACCACAAGCCCTGCTGAACACCAAACAAACTTTGGTCCTGTCAGTCGGTGGAATCGCATGAGCTATGAAATGACACAAACTCCGGACACAAGTCTCGGTTCAGTGCCTCCTAGAGAAACCATCAATCGGGATTTCATTCGAGAAGAGATCAGAAAGGCTATAGAAGAGGAGAATCAAATTCAAGAATCGAAGATAGATCCAGCGTGGAGAATACCTGTTCGTTTGACATCTGCAACAATTTCGAAACCCGCTATTGTGGCAGCACCTGCAGAATTGCAACAGGCAGAGACAGAAGTATCGGATGATGGCCTGGATGAACATGAAGAAGACTCCGTATGGAAGCTAGCAAGTCGAACACGGCGACCGAAGCGAGAAGTCGCTGCTGAGCGAAACCTGAAACGATTACGAGCAGAATCTGAGGATCCTCTTCAGGACGGATTTACCAGTGACGCGGAACCGCCCCCTGAATTTGTGCCTGACAAACGTTCACTATCGAAGCAAATCTCACCACCTATTCATGAGCCGTCCCCCGATCGAGAACCGTCTCCCATTGTCCAGCAATTACGTGCAACTACCTCAGTCGACCAGGCTGATACAGTACGCTTGTCCGAGGGCGCGAGCACAGCCCAGACCCAGCCAACGAAAGTCGCACCACAAGTAAAAGCTTTGCCAAAGCCAAGAAAGAGATCGAAGACAGACTCTTCAGCAATTATTGTTCAGGTTCCTCCAGTACCTCAGAAGGTGGCGAAGCGAAAATCGAAGGGCTGATTTCCAATCATGCATGATATTGGTGTATGTGTACTTGACAAGGATGAGGACAGAAACCAAAACCCATCGAGGCAACATGGTCAGGGTGGTGACATGAAGTGATTCGTCCTGGAAACATCACTTTTGCCATGGCTGCAAAATGTTACATTCGCATTATCTAGAGTGTTCGACCGTATCAAGTTTTCCAGATCTCATATCTTCAAGCATGCTTGCCACGTCTCATCGTGATCGAAAGCATCAGTGAAGTCATCCATCAGCGGATGGTACCAAGTGATATGAGAAGCAATTGACCATTCCCGAGTGGGACCCATTTCATAACAGTCTTGGTGGGGAAGGGGATAACTTGAACAGCTTCAACATGGACAACTATCTGCGCTGTTCTCAATCGATGGCGTAGACCGCGACAGACAAAGGCTCCGATGTGAACATGAAATGCATCGCAGGCCGATTCCTCAGAGACCATAGATGCGGATGCAGCAACAACATCGGCTTTCAAAGGGAAGACTGTCCCAATGGAGTCTTGCAGCTTGCATCCAAGCTGCTCTTCGGGGAATCAATGAAATTATGAACCTTCACAAATCAAATTTTGCATTGGCCATTAAGACATGACATGTCTTGTAATATGTGCAAATGCATCATTAGCCTCAGTATCTCTTCTCGCAAGTGGAAAGATACTCTTATGAGTAACCCGAATGAGCAGATGTGCTACCACTGCAGAAAGACTCACCTCCTGACCTCCTCCCATCTCCAAACCAGTCTAAACACTCATCAACCCCTCAAAAGTCATCTCATCCTCTCCCCCAACCTCCCCAACCTGTTTCCAAAACTTACTCAAATGCCTCATCCCACTATCACACAAGATCGTAACAATCCTATTCCCAACTCCCATCTCCCTCGCAACTTTACAAGCAGCATAACAGTTGACAGCACTACTACTCCCCACGAAGATCCCATCCTTCTCACACAGCCACCTAGCCATCGCCCTCGCCTGATCGTCCGTGACCTTAACCGCATCATCGATCAGATCAGCGCCAACCTCGAAGTTACTCGTCGACCGCGTCAATCCAATTCCTTCAACGACGGTATCAACCTGTTGACGGCGTCGGGTACCTTCCCGCTCTAACCCGTGGAACATGACGCCGTGGTGGATCTTATTGTAGAGGCCGCTGCCCTGGGGATCCGCAAGGATAACACGGATAAGTTGAGACTTGGATTTCAGGTACTTTGCTACACCACTGATTGTGCCGCCTGTACCAGCGCCGGCGACGAACGCGTCGATTCTCCCGCCGGCTTGGTCGTAGATCTCGGGACCTGTGCCCGCGAAGTGAGCGTGCCAGTTCGCTGTGGTCTCGAATTGATCTGCGAAGAGGCCGCGGCCGGGTTTGGAGGGGTCAGCAGTGTGTTCTTTGGCGAGATTGCGGGCGCGGTTGACGAAGTGTGCTTGGTCGACTATTGGGGCGGGGGTTACACGGTCGACTGTTGCGCCGAGACGAAGGAGGAGATCTGATTTTTCGTGGCTTTGGTCGTTGGGCATGCAGATGTGGGCTTTGTAGCCTCGTGCTCTGGCTAGAGTGGCGAGGGAGATACCGGTGCTGCCTACTGTGCCTTCGTAGATGGTGTCGCCGGAGTAAGGGGTTAGTAGACCCGCGGTCTCAGCCGTCTTGATGATTGAAAGCGCGACTCTATCCTTTGGACTCCCGCCTGCTCCATTCAGGAACTCACATTTCGCGAGGATCGTGCATCCTGTCGCTTGTGAGAGGGACTTGATGAGGATGAGTGGGGTGTTCCCGATTGTCGATTCAATCCCTTTGCCGATAGAGTCCGGGGTTGGTTGTGAGTCGTTGTTCGATTCTTTGTCGGCGAAGAATATAGAGAGGTGGCGGGATATGTATCTTGTTCGACTGGATTCATAGTCGAAGATTGCTTTGTAGATTTCGTGGATGGTGTAGGCGGCTGCTATGCCGGCGAGGAAGGCTGCTGTTACATGGCGGGCTTCGTAAGGCATGCTCTGGGAAGGAGCATTTCAGGGTAGAGAATCGGTTCTTGAGACTCTCTTGTCTTATTACGGCGGTATCCCTTCCAGTTGAGGAATGAGAGCAACGCATAGAAGGTATCCCACAGATGTAGATTTTGAGCTTGTTGGTGGAGGTTTGATCGGGAGAAGGTCGGTAGAACACTTTCCGAATCGGGACAAAGTGAAGCGATCCAGCGCATCGAGCACAGAGACAGTACCTAGACTCGCAGTCACGCAGGCATCGCGGAACAACATCTCTACGCGATCTGCTGGACCAGCATCTCAAAGCAGTAGATGTGACTTGACGGAAACCCTTCGAAATGGATTGTCCGGTCGTCAATCAGATCTTCCGACAGCTCTTCTCAAGTCCAGCTCGGGGCTGCTTGAAACACCACGCACAGAGGAGATGCACCATTCAACGAGTGGCCCAGGGTCAACGTCGAAACTATGCCCTTCGAAAGACCGATGCAGATGGATTAGGCGGCAGCACATGGCAACAAAGACTTGACCATTTCCCTAAAGATGTATCACGACAATTACGAGAATTCCCCCGTGTATCTGCAAGAGAGCTCCGACATAGAGAACAGCGGCCGAGAAGAGTCAAGATGTATACAAGAGAATTCATCGATGATAGTCTATACAACCCACACTATGGATATTTCCCCAAGAACGCGACTATTTTCAATCTAGCAAAACCATTCGACTTCAGCAGCATAAAAGACGGAGAAGAGTTTGGGAAGATTGTGGCCCAGAGCTATGAAGATTTTGATGATGAGCTCGATGCAGTACGACAAGACGACCTCAGACAGTTGTGGCATACCCCTACCGAACTATTCAGACCTCACTACGGCGAGGCGATAGCAAGATGGCTCGTGACCAATTACAAAAGCACCCTCTTCCCCTACAACGACCTAATCATCTACGAGATTGGTGCAGGAAACGGAACACTCATGTGCAACATCCTCGACCACATCCGCGAAACGGACATCGAAGTCTATCACCGCACCAAATTCCGCATCATCGAGATCAGCGCTACCCTCGCCGACCTACAATCGACCTCCCTCAGATACAGCCCCTACTTCGCTGAACACCTCGAACACATCCAAATCATCAACAAATCAATCTTCGACTGGAAAACAACCGTCATAGAACCCCACTTCTTCCTCGCCCTCGAAGTCATCGACAACTTCGCCCACGACACAATCCGCTACGACCCCCTAACCGACCGACCCATGCAGGGCAACGTCCTAATAGATGAACAAGGCGCCTTCTTCGAATACCTAGAACCCCAACTCGACGACCTCGTCTCCCGCTTCCTCCGCATCCGCCGCGCAGCATCCCGCCACCAACCACCCAAAACTCCAATCTCCTCCCCTTACTACCCCAACTGGCTCCGTCGTCTCCGCCACGAACTCCCCTTCGCCCCTAACCTCACAAAACCCGAATACATCCCCACTCGCCTCCTCCAATTCTTCGACATCCTCTCCACCTACTTCCCGCACCACCGCCTCCTTCTCTCCGACTTCACCCATCTCCCCACCATGGTCCCCGGCCAGAACGCACCAATCGTACAAACGCGCTACAAACGTCGTAACGCCCTCGTCACCACCCCCTTCGTCCATCAAGGGTTCTTTGATATCTTCTTTCCGACCGATTTTGAGTTGATGGAGGATATTTATCGGGCTGTGACGGGGAAGTTGACGAATGTGACGAGTCATGGAGAGTTTTTGAGGGGGTGGGCTGATACACAGGCTACGACGGTGAGGAATGGGGAGAATGTACTTTTGGGGAGTGGTGAGGGGGGGTGGTATAGTAATGTTGGGGTTATGACTACGGCTTGTTAAGGAGTGGATTTTGCGGAGGCTTGATGTTGTATTCTATGCACCCGAAAAGGCTTGGTGAGCGACACCTAGGTATATATTTGTTTGTTAGCAGGTTGGGTAACAATCTCTCGGGCAGTGGCCCTCCAAGAATATTTTCACATTCAGAGATCGTGCTGACCAGTCTCGATGAGTGAGTGTTCGTATTGATTCACGTGAATCAATTCTGATCGACGAAGTTCGAGTTCTGTAGTACTCGAGGACTTATTATCATAGGTGAGGTGTATCTGTTGACATACCATGTCTCCCTTCTCTTATATGAATACTACCCACGCAAGGATCCAGAAATACAAAGTCAGAACCAGTACTAGTGAGCTTTTCCACACCTTGAAGCGTGCAGTACGTATGTCTACGCAGGTCAAGAGAACACAAGCAGAATAGCAATGTACCTAATCATCCCTCCTACAATATCAATCCCCAGTGCTTCCACCCACAAACTAGCGTGACGTCATTCAACTCGCCTCCTCACTCCGGTATCGAGCAAGTAGGGCTAAATACCTATTGCACATTTACTCTCCTCAGAGCTACAATAGGATCCATACACTACCACCAACACCAGAAAAAATCACAAACATTACAATCCTTCCTACCCAACCCGCCCAAAGACTCAACCAACCAAGCAACCAGCACCACTCCCACATAATGCCACAACAACCAACAGCCCAAACCGCCCCAACAGGCACCTACCCCCCCCTCCACCAAATCCACCGACGAACGCCTCGTGCGCTCCTGGGGCTTCTCCCACGTCTTCACCTGGTCCGACGGCCCCAACGCCCACTACAGACCCCACTCACACGCCGGGTTAACGACGCATTTGATACGGAGGGGGGAGATGACGGTTTGTTATCCCGAGGAGGATAGAGGGAAGAAGGAGACGTTTGGGGTGGGGGCGAGGGTTGATGTTGAGGCGGGAAGGGTGCATGAGGTTTGGATGGGGGGGGAGGGGTGTGAGTATGTTATTGGGGAGTAGGGAGGGGTGGATGAATATGATGGGGAATGAAGGGGTTGGGAGGGACGGACGGAAGAGGAGAGTCAACGAGCGGTGGAGGGTGGAGGGTGGAGGGGACGAATCCTGAGATCTGTGACGATCGATGGTCATAAGCACTACCCTTCCAAATGACCAAGATCGTGTGACGGGAGCCACCAAGTCCATCAATATCCGACAACATCTGAGTCTGACACGATCAGTCACCTTCCACTCTTATCAACACCGTTGCAGACACCCAACGCGATGTATAAGAGCCGCAATGCCCTTATCAACGGCGTAGCAATAAACTGTGACGAAATGTCCCCAGCTACAACCGACATTCAGTGGTCTACCATCCCGTATGAGGGCTGATACTAGACGTGGCGACTTGACAGAGGGTCTTTGACATCCTTGTTGGTCTTCTAGTGCTGGAGTGAATGAACCATTCGCAGTCTGGAGACGAGGTTGTATATCTCCGTCGAGAAACACCACCGCTGAAAGCTTCTCATGGAATCGGCGAGACATCCGGTTTTGATTCAATCCTGAATTCGATATTGGGACCTGATTAGCTCTTCGATGAACGAGACCTCGGTCGAAAGCTGAAGGTGAGCTGGACAATATCCATCATCCTTCTTGATCCCCCAAATGCTTGGAGTTGGCCTTCAGCTTCTTGTGATCTCTACACCGTCCGTAATCCACGTCTTGTTTCCTCAACGGTGACTACTGTTTGAGATTCCCTTCACCAAGACGTGTTAAGCAATAGCGTCCCCGTTAACTTTGCTGGTCGAGAAACATCCAGCTATCCTGCTACTTACCTCCAGCTGTTTGTCAGTCCGTACATCTGCCCCTTTCTGATTGCCAATGCCACTCACGCCATCGCCGTTTCTCCGGGTCCGTCCATCACTCATGATCTTGCGTGTGTCATGTACAACGTAAAGAAACACAGCTGAGATCCACTTACTCGAACACTCACTCACCCGAACTCATTACCACAAGACGCTCGGCATCTATGCAACCTCCGAGGACACCGAGCACATACCTCATTCGAACTCACATATTTCGTACTCCGCCTGCTTCACCCTGACTCCTACTTCACTCATACGCGAGTAACGCTCGAACACAAGAATCGAATCTCGGGACAGAATTGCTTGAACCAGTAGTTTGGCTGCTGGCGGTCAAATGCAGGTGACTTATGAAATTGAGTGAAGGGAGCTCGAGTGATAGTGTGGTCTAGAGATCTAACTCCAGAGAAGACTGATCGGATGGAGCCAAGACTGAGCGTGATATGTAGGTATATAGTTTGTCGAGCTTGGCGGTTTTTATAAGAGGCCGAGGGAGATATAACGGACCACAACTATACATACTGGGTTGATCGAAAAATTACGTGTTTCGAGAGGATACTAGACGATGACAAGGGGTTGTGATCGACTCTAGTGTATGTGACTAAGGTATGTACTAGTAGCCTTGTGTATGAGAGGGTGATCATCTCAGTGGGAGTTACCTTAGGAAGCATGTAGAATGTAGGGAGAAAAGATCGAAAGACTCCAGGAAGCTGGCAACTGGAACAGTGATAAAACTTTTCTTGCTACGAAGCACATTTGCTCTGTTATGAATTGACCATTCAAGTACGGTCAGTATGAGCCCATTCAACCAAGTGGCATGTATAGGTGAGGAAGTCCATGAGCAAGACATCATGGCATAGATATGTATCCCCCAAAAGGCACCATCTCAATTGCCTCAAGCCCATATCCTCCTCTTCGAGTGAAAACCGGGTATCTAACAAGTATACAAAGCCCAATCAACCAACCAACCAACCAACCAACCAACAACCTCACTCACTCACTCACTTACTCACTCACAACTTCATCGTATTCTCCCGACTCAACTGCCTAGTATGCGCCAAATCCTTCGCCAAACTATCCAATTCATCCTCAATCGCCTCAACCGCCTTATGCGGATCATACATCTTCTCCTTAATCCACTCCTCCAGATCCTCATCATTCATATCCCTCAACGAATGCATTCGATCCACATTATCCTGCTGAGCAGCCCGGATAACATGGAGCGCGACTCTCGCCGAGACGGCCCGGATGCGTGTGATCTCGGGGTATATCAGGCCCATTTCCTTCTCGGCGTCGATGATCATGGTTGGGACGGCTTGGCCGGAGGCGTAAATCATGTTTTGGGTCACTTTGATGGCTTTGCAGAGGATCGTGCCGAGGCCGATGCCGGGGAAGACGAACATGTTGTTGCCTTGGCCGGCGTGGTAGGTTTTGCCTTTGTAGTCGAAGGGGTAGAAGGGGGAGCCGGAGGCGAAGAGACAG
>JABUBK010000230.1_pt1 | contig 12616 bp, 12 predicted proteins | sample 7332671 | NCBI WGS metagenome assembly JABUBK01 (sample SAMN07256342, study PRJNA390944) | subsurface metagenome | isolation source: Methane hydrate marine sediment | place: Pacific Ocean: Eastern North Pacific, ODP site 1244 | collected 2002
GCCCATATCTCGATAGTATTCAGCCAGAGTAATTCCCGTGTATATGGAAGCTTCCCTGGCTGCCACCGGCATATTGGAGGTATTGGCTATTAAGATAGTCCTTTGCATCAAGGACTTGCCTGTCTTGGGGTCCTTAAGTTTTGGGAATTCTCTCAGGACATCGGCAACCTCGTTCCCACGTTCACCACACGCCGTGAACACGATGATCTCCGCATCTACCCATTTAGAGAGCTGATGCTGGACGACAGTCTTCCCGCTCCCGAAGGGGCCAGGAATACAGGCAGTCCCCCCTTTGGCAATGGGAAAGAAAGTATCGATGACCCTTTGACCGGTAATTAGAGGCTCTTCGGGATTCAATTGTTTTTTGTAGGGCCTCATCTTTCTCACTGCCCATCTCTGAAGCATAGAGATTTCCTCTTCCTTTCCTTCCGGAGTTCTAATTACCGCAATAGTATCTTCCACTTTTACTTTGCCTTCCCTTATTTTCTTTATCTTTCCCTCAATTCCAAAGGGGACGAGGATGCGATGCTCGATTATTTCTGTCTCCTGCACCACTCCGAGAATATCTCCGGCCGTAACCTTTTCTCCTTCTTTCACTGTTGGTTTGAAATCCCACTCTTTTTCGCGGTCAATAGCAGGTAATTCGATTCCTCGAGAAATAAAGTCTCCTTTCATGGCCATGATTAAATCTAAAGGACGTTGTATTCCATCATATATGTTTCCCAATATACCAGGGGCTAATTCCACTGATAAGGGTTGATAAGTTGACTCAACCGGCTCTCCCGGCTTTAAGCCCCCTGTTTCCTCGTAGACCTGGATAGAAGCGTTATCACTCCTTATTTCCAGAATTTCACCAATCAGTCTTTCCTTTCCTACCCGCACTACATCAAACATTCTGGCTCTGGGGATACCCTGAGCAACCACCAGGGGACCGGCGATCTTAATTATTCTACCTTCCTTGCTCATGTAGACTCCTCTTCGGCCCATTCAAGGGAATAAACTATTTTATCTTCTTACTTTCAATGACCTTATCAATGAGCCCGTATTCTTTAGCCTCCTCCGCCGTCATATAAAAATCCCTATCGGTATCTTTTTCAATCTTCTCTTTGGGCTGGCCGGTGTGCTCTACAAAAATCTCATTCAATCTATCCTTGATCCTGAGAATCTGTCGTGCTTGAATCCCCACATCGCTAGCCTGCCCTCGTGCTCCCCCCATAGGCTGATGGATGAGAATATTAGCGTTGGGAAGACTAAGTCTCTTTCCGGGAGTTCCAGCCGCCAAAAGCAGAGCAGCTGCACTGGCCGCCTGTCCCATACAGATTGTGGATACATCTGGTTGGACATACTGCATAGTGTCATAAATAGCCAGCCCTGAGGTCACTAATCCCCCTGGTGAGTTAATATAGAGCTTCATATCCTTCTTGGGATCCTCGACCTCCAAGAAAAGCATCTGAGCGATTACTGTGTTAGCCACACTGTCATCGATGGGCTGACCTATAAAGATGATTCTATCTCTAAGCAATCGGGAATAGATATCATAAGCCCTTTCTCCTCTTGCTGTTCTTTCGACCACTATAGGGATTAAAGTCACTTTATCCTCCTTACCTGTTTTTATGTTTTTCAGGACCTGTGTTTTCTTTCTATTCTGGCTTGGTGGTATAAAAAATCAACTACTTTTTCATTTCTTAGCTCGGCTGTTAGAATTTTTAGCTCACCACTAGCAGCAAGACTGTTCTTTAATCTAATTATGTCTTTTTCCTCCACCTTACCCCTTACTAACGATTTTAGTCTTTCTTCTATCTCTTCTTCTCTTACCTCGATCTTGTCCTGTTCAGCAATAGCCTCCAAAACAAAATAAGTTTTTAGATCTTTTTCTACTTCGGACTTTAATTTTTCCTGCAGCTCTTTTTCGGACAGCTTCTGGTCTTTAATATAGTTTTCAAGCGTAGTTTCCCTTTCCTTTAATCTATTTTCTAGCTGTGATCTTCTCTCATCAACCTTCCCTTCTACAAGAGATAAGGGAAGATCCACCTTGCTATCTTCTACTACCTTCCTTACGGTTTCCGAACTTAACCTTTTCTCCTCCCAGTTTTTCTTTGTTTTTGCTATATTTTCTTTAATATGTTTTCTTAGGCTCTTTAAACTATCAAATTTTAGATTCTTGACAAATTTGCCGTCAATGGGGGGAACTCTTTTTTCTCTTATTTGCTTTAAAGTTACCTCGAAAGTAATTTCTCTTCCCGCAAAATCTTTGCGGGGATAATTAAGTGGAAATTGAATCTCCAAGGATCTTTTTTCTCCGGTCTTTAGTCCAATTAAACCTTGGGAGAAGGAAGGAGGGAAAACTAATGATCCTATCTGGAAAGTGAAATTCTTCTCAACTCCCCGGGCAAGTAGTTTTCCTTTATAAAAAACTTGCCAGTCTAAAGTTACCCAATCATTATCCCTTACACCCCTTTTCTCTTTCACCGGTGGGTAATCGGCATACTGTTCCTGAAGTTGTCCTAAGGCTCTCGTTATCTCATCTTTGGATGTCTCTATTTCCCTTTCCTTAACCTTGATTCCTTTATATTTACCTAGTTTTACCTCCGGTTTGGTTACCAGATCAATTCTTAAAATCAAGGGCTTATTCGGGGAGAATTGAAGGATCTCCAAAGTTGGCTCGATGATGGGGGAGAGGTTCTGTTGGACCACCACCTCTTGGTAAACCTCTGGATAGAGCCTTTTGATCGCCTCCTTTTGCAGGATCTCCTGACCGAATCGGTGCTCAAAGATTTTTCTGGGGACTTTCCCCTTTCTAAATCCCGGAACCCTTGCTTCTCTGACCAATTTGCGAAAAGCTCGTGAGAGTTCCTCTTCCACTCTCTCTTTCGGTACTTCCACTTTAAAACTAAGCTCTGCTCCCTCTTTTTTCTCCACCGCTATCTGCATGGCTGGTAATCCTTTTATTCTTGGTGCGAGAGGGGGGATTCGAACCCCCATGAGTATTCCTCACTAGATCCTAAGTCTAGCGCGTCTACCGATTCCGCCACCCTCGCAATCTCATATTTAAAAGAATTTAACCCGCGACCCTCACCTTGGCAAGGTGATGCTCTACCGCTGAGCTATTCCCGCCGTGATGGGCTGTACAGGAATCGAACCTGTAACCTACGGATTAAGAGTCCGTTGCTCTGCCGGTTGAGCTAACAGCCCAGTTCAAGGGCTAGTGAATAGTAATCAGTGTTTAGTCGAATGACCTGATGGGGGACTCCCCCTTCTGGTTCAATACTCTTCACCGACCCCTAATTTTTGAAAATGGGGTGAGCGAGGGGATTCGAACCCCCGACCACTGGAGCCACAGTCCAGCGCTCTAACCAGACTGAGCTACGCTCACCATGGAGCGGGGAACGGGATTCGAACCCGCGACCATCGGCTTGGAAGGCCGATGCTCTACCACTGAGCTACCCCCGCAGAAAGCTGAAAGTCTTTCTTTGTAAGGATTTCGGACAAAGGCGATTTTTCGGTTTGCTCTTTTTCCGTCTCTAGGTCTTTGATATTGTAATGATTTTTCTTCTGAAGTCAATATCAAACCACTTGAATGATTGTTCAATTTCAAGAACTCTTCCTCTTTTTCCAATAACTTTGTTTGTTAGTAGCTCCTAGAACGCAGCCACTACTTCTTCCGGCTCATCGGGAAGAGTTAACACAATCACCGCATCCAAATTGTTTTTGTTTTTAATCCTCAGCTTACCTCGCTGCCCTGTCAACTTCTTGGTTAATATCCCGGTACGTGGACGCCCTGCCCCTGGGGTGGGCCTAGCTGTTTCCCTGATACATTCACTAATCACCACAGCTGTGAGTACTATCAATCCTATTCTAATCAAGCTCATCATTTTCAGGCTCATGGTTTATCTCACCTCCTCATATGTTATTTAGTTTGTTTAACCCCCTTGAGTTTTGAAAATATGTTATATCGTGGACGTCAGGCATAGTTGTTTGTCTCGTTACCTTCCGGCTACTGCCTCCCCTTTTCTATTCTTTTGGCCAGTTGATTACCTTAACTGGCATAAAGTCCGTCCAATGCAAATTCACACGTATGATCTCGACGGGTATCGCTTTGGCTTCTTCGCTAGCTCCGGCAGGCCTGCTAACAATGTTAACTTTTACCAATATTCCCGCTAACAATACAGCAATTAGAGTTAAAACAAACTTAGTGTACCAGTCGATCTGTACCGTCACTTTTTCCATTTTTCTTTCCTTTCATTAAAGCCTCAAAAACCCCTTTATCCCCAACTGGCCTGATAAAATTCTCTTGATAGAGGAGCTTTAATTTTCGCAAAGTTATAGATTGACTGAGATCCTCCACTCATCAATTTTACCCCTCTATGAAAGCGTTTTTTCTCATTAGTCAGCATAAAGTCCTGATTTAGTTATTTTTGTTTATTTTACTCTCTCCCTTAGCCCTCTTCCTGGTCTAAACTTAGGGACTTTTTTAGCTGGGAGTTGGATAGTTTCTCTTGTTTGGGGATTGACCCCTTTTCTTGCCTTTCTTTCCATTACTTGAAAAGTCCCAAAAACCTCAATAATCTTTAGTTCACAATTTGCTATTTTGGCTGATACTACTCTCTTTGTTCCTGTCCATTTTTAATTTACTCCGTTAGGAAGCTGTCAAAACTCGTAGATTGCCTCGACCTCGTCTTTTGTAATATGAAGATTCTTTCGGCTAATACCAATGGACTCGAAATCTCGGTCGGACATCGAGTCTAATACCTCATTATGATATCGTGCTAGCCAACCATATTTTACCGCAGTACGATCGAAAGCATCACGTCCTTTGGAACGTTCCACGATCAATTCTTTGTGATGCCTTAGGAATTCTCCATAATCACAAATTTTGTTAAATTCAGGGGACATTTTGAGATAGTCCAAGAACCAAACTCCATCACTGGATTCTCGAACAAGGCTCTTCATATACTCTTTTTGAGTAATTGCGAAATGATTGTTACCGTCTCTTAGCAAAAGGTCCTTCAAATGTGTTTCCTCCAAAAAGTTGAGTATCCAGCGGTCAATAATGATTCTCGGATAGATAGCTATGTTTTTTTCTAAGAGATATGCTCTATTGAATCCAGGGCCAAAAACATATGATCCATCGTGATATACTTTGCCTATTGTAATACTGCCACGAATAACAATATCCTGATAAATAAGGGAACGTTGTACATGCATAAGATTCAATAATTCATGAAATAAAATGCCTACTCGATGCTTTTTATTCGCTTGATTATATATGTCAATCGTCCTGACAATTGTATCAGAAATATTACTATGCTTTTGTTCGAACATTGAAGCTAGGTTTATATCCGGTTTTCCCTGATGCCTTAATGTTTCTAATATCTGAAGCACTCGATTAGAATCCTCAGACTTATCAACGACATCCTTAAATCCTAGGATATCAAAAAAGGAAATGAGTGATATGTGATATTGATTCTTGTATTCTCGTCTGCTTTTTCTTTCCATCTTTTCTCTTATCTTTCGAACAGGAATACGACCAAATCTCTTGGGACTTCAAACCAGTTCTGCAAATTTTCTAGTTGCAAGTTTCTTCTCTTTTTGCGTTTTTTTCTTCTTTCTCCAAGGAGTCAATTATAGCTGAGACTATTGCATCAACCGCTTCCCTAGAGATCTTCTTTGTTAATCCTGTCTGGTCGGCTACTTTCTCTACTAATTTGGTCTTATTCACCTTTTCTCCTCCTATTGGGGTATATTTTTAAGTTATACCGCCAACAACTTAGTCAAAGTGCTTGCAAAAGTCGATCAATCCTCAGGGGGACTTGGTGGTTCTCCTAGATCCTGTCCTTCTCCATTGCCTCCGCCACCACCACAACCAGCCCCGCTTAAGGCAACGAGGGAGGCTAGTATTCCTACAGGTCCGAGTGCAAGGTAACTTCCTAGAACAATTCCTCCCCCGGCAAGAATGCTGAGTGTAGTTGGTTTTAGGGAGGTATTTGGAAATCTGGGAGAATAAAGATTATTTTGTACTAAGAAAAACAAAAAACAAAGGATGATTATCACTACACCTATAAGCTTTCTCAAGCCTCGCCCTGTAAACATTTCTTGCTCCCTTTCTAATTTATTTTAGTGAGAACTATCCCATTTAATTAGGCCTGATATTCGGGTGCTCTTAGGAGTGACTAAATCACTCCAGCCATTGAAGAATAATAGCTAAGGGTCACAGCAAACTCTAGCACTGAATATTTTCCTTTCATTAATAGCTACTCAAAGATCAGTCAAGGAGCATGACCTTACCAGATTTACTTATCGCTTTGGCGGGATTGCCTGCCTGAATTATAAATATGTATAGTCCCCGGGCCAGTTTCTCGCCTCTATCGTTGTCCTCCTTCCAGAACTCCTCATAGGCTCCAGGAAAATAAACCTCATCCTTAACCAGGATTCTCACGAGCTCCCCGGAAATGCTGTAAATCTTGATGGTTAGCTTAGCAGCAGAAGCTAAATAGAAGTGAAACTTAACCCCTTCGCCATGAGCAGGATTAGGATAGCTATAGATCTCACTTAGATGAAGTTCCTCGGGTAAAGGTAAAGTTTCAGAACTGACGATTATCTTGAAAGATTCTAAGCCACTTGAGGAAATAAAACTATAGGAGCTTTTCTCTCTCATATTAGCTAAGACGTTGCTGAAAGAATCGGTTAGATAAAGGTGAAGGTCTTCGGGAAAGACCGAGGTATTCTCCCACTCCAGGACTATTTCTTTATTAATCTGATCAGTTTTTACCTGAAAATCCCAGGTCCACTTTGTAGCTTGGGTAATCCTGGCTCGAATATCCTGAGTGTAGTCTCCTTTATTCTTTCCCCACTCTGGATGGGGAAAGAAGAGGGAAATATAGGGAGAAATTGGAGGAGCCTCCTCCACATCCAAGCGATCGTAGCCGTCTTTAGCTGTCTGGTAAAAGCCGAGGAAGTTGTAGCTATCTTCAAAGTTGCCTACCCTAGCCTTGAGCTGGAGGAACTCTTCTTTCGGCTTAACGATCTGTTCCCAGGCTCTTGCCTCTTGTGCTTCACTGGGAGGTACCAAAAGCTCACAGTTCAGGAGAGCCCTGACCCAATGGCCCTCGTACGGCACAAGTTGTCCGCCCGGAGCCGGATAATAGATATAGGAGTCTCCATCCCAGGACCAGATCTTATCCCTTGCCCAGCCCCTTGCCTGAGCCTCTGAGATGCTAATTACCTCACCATCTTTTCTTACCATAACCTCGCCCCAGCCTACCGAAAAGGGGAAAGGATTGCCAATCTGGCTCCAACCGGAAGGAAGGTTGATTACAAAGTTAGTTTCTCTACCAACATCCGTTCCCGGTCCAGTATCTGCTGTTTTAGCATCTTTGGAGATGATCCAAAAGGCTTTTGCGGCAGCGAAGTCTCCCGTATAAGGATATTTATCGTAGCTCCTATTAGCAGTGTTCCATCGGTATAGCTTCCAGATTGCGTCATTCTGTGATCCAAGATCATCCACTAAGACCGCATTCGGGTTTGGATCATCTAAAGTGAAGGGAATGGAAATCATCTTCCATTTCCCTGCCGGAAGGGAGAACGTTTCATTCTCATGACGGCCACTAGAACCAGTGATAAAGTCCCATACTGGCCCTTCAGTAGATGCCCCATGATCGTCCGTAGCCACAATCTTCCAATAGTAGTGGGTATCATAACCTAAAGTTCCCGGATCATAAGTGGTTCCTGATTGGCCAGGAGAAACCGGCTCACCAAAATTGCTATCATTAGCCTTAAAATAAACATCGTAAGTAACTGGATCAGAATCAGGGTCTCCTCCTGTCCAGCTTAAGTCTACATTGATAGACTGATCAGTGGCTCCATCTACGGGAGAAGGATCACTGGGAGTATTAGGCGGCAGATTTTCTTCCTTTGGGCGTATGTTTAGCACCCCATGGCCCACAATTGCATAATCTGGCATCCCCGTAGGTAAGAAATACCAGGCTTCACTAATTGAATGAGGATCTCCTGCTCCCCAGCCAAAATTTAAGTGAAACTCACCAGTGGACCGAAAACCATCTGCTACAATTGCATGGCCACCTCCATTACGGATCATAAGTAGGGCCGGTTGTCCCTCTTTCATATTATTTTCAAGTACATCGTAAAAATCATTATCTGATTCCCCCTTGCCATTTGCTTGATACCCGAATTTATTTCTTAGAGCTCTCTCGGCATCCACATCAGCCCATGGATAGTAGACGTAAGCCCCTGACCCGGCATCGCTGTACCGCATTTCAACAGCTATTCCACAAGCAAATAGGAAATCAGCAATTTCTGACATATCTCCAGAGTAGCTGATATTTGCCAAACTTATATTAAGCTCATCAAAGGACGGGAAATCTAAAGTCTCATGATCACCATCTATATGAATTACACGTTCACCTTTACCATCATCCGGGTCATATTTCGATATATATTCATCAGAAGTGCTAAAAGAGATGGAATCTGGATGCTGCCAGTAATAAATTACTTGCCCCATAGCTACAGCTGTACAACCTACTTTACACCTGTAAAACCAGGTGTTTGGATCATCGGGACAACTATTGTTATAAGCACCGCCTTGTTCCCACGTAGTATCAAGCCAGCCTGTGTCATCATCTGGCCACTGGTCAGCATCTGCAAGTTCCAATACTAGAGCTCGAGATTTTTCCTCTGATAGATATTTTTCCCATAATTGATTGTTAATTCTCTTCATTGTCTGATCAATCAGTGAAATTGCTTTAAGTCTATTCCTCATGTCTTGTTTAAGCATATACAATAGTACGTTACGCTCTGGATCCTCCATGCTAAAATCGCTATAGTAAGAATAAGCAATAACTGGTCTAATATCGGTATCGCTCGATATAGCGACGAAGCCCTTTGGCTCAAGGTCCAGAATATATATGAGAACTTCTCCAGTATCGGCATCCTCTAATAGGCGGACTGTCTGGATAGAATACTCCACAGGTGGTAAGGCTTGAGTTAATCTTATCTGTTTTCGGATCCGGAGTTGTACTGTGCCTACTTGTTGAGCCATGCTTGAATCTATTTTTTTAGCAAAAATAACTCCGGTAAAAGTTACAAGAATAAGGACTAAAATTGCCCCTACAGAGCATATTCTCCGCATGAAATTCCCTCTATGCATCCCCTCTAATTTTATCCATATCAAAATATAGAGGTTTCCATCTTTCTCTGGTTATTATTATATATGGATAGTGTCCCTCTACAAGTCTTGAATGAGGATATATGCCACGGTTGGACTCAAGAAGCACGGTGTAGCTACCTTCCTCAAGCGGTACCTCGACAATATCAAACTCCCCTATTTCTATGCTTTTCAACAAGTGATTTTCCCATGTTTTATCACCAATACTAATGTCTGATTTCTGTCGCCCCCGTATGATATGTATTCTCAGATAAGCCTCTTCTTTGTTTAATACAGCTGCCACGATACCACCTGTTTGTAGGCCCTTTAAGGTATTGATGTTACATAAAGCAGAGGCGAGCCTTGGTTCGCCTCCAAATAAATCAAGAGTTTCATAAACTCCGCACGACTCTTTAAGGTACAGTACTACCTTCTGACACTTTCTAAAATAATAGCGGGTTTTTCTTTTAATAACGGCTATTGTTTTTCCTTTGAGGTTGTCTGAGCCTTTTAATACTTTCAGTACTTTGACTCGACACAGCTGCATTTCAAATGAAGGATAGATTCCTGGAGGTTGCTCTTTATCAACGTCACTATTTATTTCCCTAGTCACGTTAACAATTTCCCCATAGCAGATTAAATCCGACTTTTCAAAAAGCCATTCCGGGTTTTCTGGTCTTGTAGGTAACCTTTTTCGTTTTAACGTCTCTTCTCCAATTATAGAACATTTGGTTTCGATATTTTTACCGAATGAAACAGGCGGAGGAGTTTCCTTTGAGTAGACTTTTCCCGTCTGGCCGATCTTTGACTGAATAAAATTTCCTCTTCCCTTTATACTTTGAGAAGACGTCATCAAAACCCTAAAGGCGTAAAGAACCTGCTCTGGTTCAATTCCTTCCAAGGTGGAATTAAGAATCCTGTATTCCAAGACTTTTGCTGTAACTATACTATTATTAGGTGCTACCGGAACATCTTGTATTTGGCCAGAACTTACCACTTGATAGAAAAGAAGAAGCAAAATGCTCAAAAATGCTAGAGACCAAAGGATAGCACGAACTTTTTCAAATCCAGATGCATTCTTATACATTGTTTTTTCTGTTCTTAATAAACTTGTTAATCCCTATTCTTTCAGGAGTTCCCCAAAATTTGTCACAAAATGCATGCATCTCAAAATAAGAAAAAAGGTATGGCCATAGATAATAATTAGCTGATATCCATATCCTTAAGAAAGTTGTTTCTAATGGCTTTGTTTCTGAGAACCAATTTTCGTTTCACAATCTCAATTAAACAATTTCGTAAATAATTCTTGGTTTCATTGTAATATTTATTTATTTCCTTATAGTCTAGTTTTTTACCATGCACAATATCACACCTGAGTTTATAAGCTTTTTTCATATTCTTACAAATTTCTCTCATTTCTCTTTTTGCCAGAAATACTCCTGTTCTTCTTGATATTTTTTTCCTAATATGACCTGGGCCTTCTGAGAATAAGGACTCAAATGCTATTATGTAATCTACAAGATGATAATCAACTCGCTGGGCTTTTTTGGTCTCACTAAACCTCTCTAAAGCTCTTTTGAAATATATATTCCCCTCGAGAACTTCGCAGAAATTCTGCCACCATTGTTTGAATTCCAGCGCTTCTTTTTTTGTTACCTTGTACGTGCATATCAGATCAGGGATTTTCTTAGATAAGCGGATAGAACGAATTCGATTATCAATAATGCCATAGATAATCTCAATCCAAACGTTTTTTTTCCTTAAGAGGATTAGTGCGTTCACGGCATTACTAAACTTCTCTTGAGCCTCTTCAAATGCCTTTTGAGCATCCGCCTTTTCTACGAGAATTTCTTTGTAAAGGTTAAAATGATTTCTTATGTTCTCAATGTCATTGCATTTCAGTGGACGGGAGGCTCTCTTAGAAGACTCTTTTATCTCTTCGACCATTGCTGGAGCCAACCGTGTTATTTTTAGGTCTTTATTCAAGTCTATCTCGCCGTCACCCTCGTAGGAAAAGTTTTTAAGAGGGGCAAATACAGACATTTTGCTTTGATTAGCCATACTTATTCCTCCTTTTTATTTAATCTCTCGGTACAAAAACCAATGATTTTTGATAGAGGTTTCGGCATGGTTCGAGCTTCTGTGAAAGCTCCAAAGAAAGAAGCTAAGGTGGAGTTAAGAATACTATATTCTAGAACTTTTGCTGTAATTATACTATCGTTAGGTGTTACTGGAACATTTTGTGGCTGCGAAGAACTAGCCACTTGAGAGAAAAGAAGGAGCAAAATGTTCAAGGACATCCACATCTTTAACCAATTAAATCTTCCATTCATGACTCCATTACCTCCTGTTTCCTCGAACGATATTTGTTTATCCTCTTCCCCCAAAAAACCCCTCTATCCCGCAACTAGCTTGATACAAATATCTTGATAGAAAGGCTTTAATTTTACCCAGGTCTATAAGTCAAGCCTGGTCAACAAAACGCCGATTTGACCCCTCTATGAAAGCGTTTTTTCTTGTCAATCAGCATAAATCCTGGTTTAGCCCAGTTTATCCAACCAAGATCTTGAAAATTTCCTATCTGGTGAGAGCCTTGAACCAACCTTCTTCTTCCCAAGCCTTGAACACCAGAACCTTCCAGTCGCTATTTTCTCTGACTACTCTAAATTGCAGACTCTCACTTCGCTTTTCCCCAGGAGGTATTGCCCAGACGTAGTAGCTGTTCACTCCGGTCCATATTCTTTCATAACGAAACGCTTTCTCCACCCACTTCACTAACTCAGGCCCCTTTCCTAACTCAAGCTGCTCTTGTAGCTTTCTTTCTATTTCTTTCTGTATTGCCGAGACCAGCATTGGCACAAAGTAATCCGGAACCCTTTTCGACCAACACCTCCTCGCGGTTTCCTCATCGTCCAAAACGGCTGATACTAGGAAAGACCTAACTGCGTTTTCTGGGGTGGAAAGATTAAGGAAAGGTGTGGTTTTTCTGCCTAGCCTTATCTGTTGTTTGAGAATCTTTTGTGCCTTCTCCAAAGCTATGCTGGCTCGGTCATAATCCTCAGCCAGAAAATAGCTTTCTGCTTCGCCTAACAACTTGATGAACTCGGCTGGCTCATTTGATAGGCTTCCAGTACTAGCATAGAGAGCTAAACCTGTAGCTAGCAAAACAACTCCCATTATTGAAGTTCTTTTTTTCATCTCTACACTCCTTATACTATATGATTTTGTATAGCTATCCCAGAGTTTTGAAAATATCTTATATCCTACGTGTGAGCTATATTTGTTTGCTTGGTTGCCCCTTGGGCACTGCTCCCCCTCTTGCCCTCAGGTAAGCTCTTGGTACTTTCTATCTACTTTCTCCATCAGCTTCATAAACTCTGGCCAGTTATCATCGAACATGTAGAACCTTACTCCTCTCTTTGTAGGTCCTTTATAACTATCCGTATTCAGAAAGAC
>JABUBK010000231.1_pt1 | contig 12588 bp, 12 predicted proteins | sample 7332671 | NCBI WGS metagenome assembly JABUBK01 (sample SAMN07256342, study PRJNA390944) | subsurface metagenome | isolation source: Methane hydrate marine sediment | place: Pacific Ocean: Eastern North Pacific, ODP site 1244 | collected 2002
CTCATTCCTGGATAGAAAGATTGAATATTCCTGAAGGGCCTTTTTTCCTTTCTGTTATCCTTTGTCTGGGACTGGCAGGACTGGCTGATATGATTGGTTTAGCAGCTATTATTGGGGCTTTTATGGCTGGAATTGTGATAGATGAGTTGGCTGGAGTTTATGAGTTGGAAAACAAAGTCAAGTATGTAAATGAATTCCTCCTTCCTTTCTTTTTTGTGATGATGGGAGCGCATCTCGATCCCAGAATTTTCCTTAAGCCAAATTTGGCTTTTTTAATATTGATAATTAGTTTAGTCGCTATTGTGAGCAAAATAGTAGGTTCTGCCTTGGCTTGTCGGAAAGAAAGTTGGGTAGTGAGGGTTCAGACTGGAGTCTGCATGGTGCCCAGAGGAGAAGTTGGTATCATTGTGGGACTCATCGGTCTCTCCTTACATACGATTACTCAAGAAATTTATACAGTCGTCTTAGCAATGTCCATTATAACGACTTTATTTACTCCCCCATTGATTCTTTTGTCTTTTAAGAAAGATAGAGTAGTTTGACATGAAGATTATCATAGTTTATAAAACCTATTGCTTGGTTCAAGTGAAAAAATGAATGAAAGACAGGTAGAGATTGCCGCACTCCCTTCAGTCGCTCGCAATGACATAAAACCTGTCATTGCGAGTCCTGAAGGGGCGAAGCAATCTCACGAGAATGAAAAGGAATATAGCTAAAGCCTTAAAAGGATTTTTGAATCGTGTATAAGAAAATTAATCAGAAGATAAAAAACGAGATTGAAAGAATAGTGGGCCAGAAAAACATGATTGTCGATTCAGAAAAAATGTCAGACTACAGCCATGATGAATTTTCTCTTCGAGAAATAGGAAGAGAGCCAGAATTAGTGGTAAAGCCAAAAAAAGTGAAGGATGTTGCAGCCATTCTTAAACTGGCCAATAAGGAAATGATTCCTGTTACACCCCGTGGAGGAGCCACTGGCCTCTGTGGAGGGTGTGTGCCTTCAAAAGGAGGGATAGTCCTTTCTCTCGAGAATATGAACCAAGTGCTGGAGATTGATAAGGATAATCAAATGGCAGTAGTAGAATCAGGTGTTCTTTTGATGGATTTTTACAGAACAGTAGAAGAGGCAGGGCTTTTTTTCCCACCTCATCCAGGAGATGAAAGTGCTATGATTGGAGGTCTTATCGCAACCAATGCTGGGGGCAGCCGGGCCGTGAAGTATGGTGTAATACGAAATTATGTGAAAGGAATTGAAATGGTTTTAGCCTCCGGGGAAATAGTTACTTTCGGCGGTAAGATTATGAAGAGCAGTACTGGTTATAATTTGCTCAATTTAATCATTGGATCAGAGGGAACCCTGGGAATAATTACCAAAGCTATAATTAATCTCTTGCTCCCACCACCGCTCATAAGATTCCTTATCATTCCTTACGATGATTTAGAAAAAGCTATTGAAACAGTGCCTCTTTTGGGTCTTAAAAAAATATTACCTATGGCGGTGGAGTTTATTGAGCGGGAAGTCATTCAAGTTACTGAGGAATATCTTAAGATGAAGTGGCCTTGTAAGGAGGGGAAGACATATTTGTTGATTATTCTTGATGCCTCAAGCAGTGAAGAGATAGATAGGATGTCTGAATCTATTGCTGAGGTTTGTCTGGACCAGGGAGCTTTTGATGTTTTTGTGGCTGATACTCAAAAAAAGCAAGAAGATATCTTAAAAATAAGGAGTATGATATATGAAGCCATAAAAGATTACACAATAGAAATTCTTGATATTGTTGTTCCCAGGGCAGAAATTCCCGGCCATGTAAAAAAAGTCCATGAAGTCTCCCGCAAATATGGTATTTGGCTTCCTACTTTTGGCCATGCTGCTGACGGAAATGTCCATACTCACATCATGAAAGCTCGTTTTAAGGATGGCAACATAATCCCGATCAAAGAAGAAAAATGGAGAAAAATTTTCGAAAATGTGCGCCAGGAGTTGTACCAAGACTGTAAAAGAAGAGGAGGTGTTATTTCTGGTGAACATGGAATTGGATTGGTAAAAAAGCATTTTCTTTCCTATGTTCTTGATAAAAAACAGATTGAGCTTATGAAAGGGATAAAAAAATTGTTTGACCCTAAAAATATTTTAAATCCTAATAAAATTTTTGATTGAGGCAGAGAATTTTAAAGGAGGAAATAATGGCAGATTTATCAACTTCTTATATGGGGTTAAAGCTTCGAAATCCTATTGTTGTTGCCAGCTGCGGTTTAACTAAGTCTGCTGAAGGAATTTTACGATGTGCCGAAGCAGGAGCTGGGGCTGTAGTTATGAAATCTATTTTTGAAGAGCAATTTTTAGGGGAGACAGCTTTGGCAGAGAAAGCAGCGAGTTATTATCCAGAAGCGTTAGATTATCTGAGAAAAGGAGGCTTATTAGAATATGCGCCTCAAAATATGTGCGAAATTATTGAAAAGACAAAGAAAGAAGTAGATATTCCTGTTTTTGCCAGCATAAACTGCCAATCTCCTGCGTTATGGCCGAGATTCGCCCAGCAGTTTCAAGAAGCCGGAGCAGATGGATTAGAGCTTAATATATATTTCCTTCCTTTTGATCTCAAAATTCCAGGAACAGAATATGAAAAATTCCATATTGAAATTCTGCAAGAGGTAAAAAAAGCAACCTCAATTCCTGTTGCTGTAAAGCTTACTTCGCAGTTGACATCTGTTCCTTCCCTTGTTTATAAGTTATCAGAGGCTGGTTGTGATGCTGTGGTTCTTTTTAACTGGTTTCTTAATCCTGATGTAGATATAGAGAGTCTCCAGATAAAAAATATAATCGGCAGAGGAGATTTTTTTCAGTCTTTGAGATGGGTTGCTCTTTTAGCTGGAAGAGTTGATTGTGATATTGCATCCTCAGGAGGATTAAGAAAAGTCGAAGACCTTATTAAGCAAATTCTTGCTGGAGCAGCAGTTGGACAAGTTTGTACTCTTTTTTATCAGAAAGGGCTCCAAGTTTTAAAAGACCTTTTAAGGGGTCTTGAAGTCTGGATGGATGCTCATCATCATTCTACTATCGACGATTTTAAAGGAGAGCTGTCGTTCAAAAAGCAAGAAATTTCCTTGAAAGAACCCATTGAAGCAGAAGCATATTTTCGTACTCAGTACTTGAAAACTTATTCCAAGCTTGAATAAGAAATTTTTCAAAATGAACGAAAGAGAAGCTGAAATTCCGTGGTTTTTAAGTAAGTTGAAAAAAGGTTCTGTTTTAGATGGAGGTTCTCTTGAATCCACTTATATAAAAAATTTACTGGAAAGAGGCCATAAAGTTATCCGGAATGATACCCGGGCTTTTTCCTGCCCTTTTGGGACAAAAGTTGTTATCAAAGATATATTCAAGCTAAAGAGTGAAACACTTGGCAAATTTGATAATGTTCTTTTAGTATCCACACTGGAGCACATTGGCCTCAAAGCTTATAAAAATAAAGCTTCTAAGAATCCTTTAAGAAAGCAGAATGAAGCCTTAAGACACTGTTTCCAGTTTTTAAAAAAAGGGGGAAAATTATTGTGCACCTTGCCTTATGGTAAGTTTGAGAACGGCGGCTGGTATTTTATCTATGACGAGAAGATGGTTAATTCCCTTATTAATGGTTTGAACTTAAAAAGCAAGACATATTTTACTCTTAGTAAAGAAAAGAAAAACTACAGGGAGTGTCTGCAGGAAGAAGTGCCCTTGGTTGGCTGGGATAAATATCACTGCCGGTCTGTTTCAGTTGTTTGTCTTGAATTCATGGGGTAAATTTGCTTATTTATAAATTTTCTCTAAATATTAATGAAAGGAGAAAAAATGGAAAAAATCACAGAAATATTTGTCATTCTGGAAAATAAGCCAGGTGTTTTAGGAGAACTGTGCAGTTACTTGGCTGAAAATGGTATCAACATTGAGGCCATTGGCGTCTTTCAGGATACAGCAAAACTCTATGTAAAAAATGTCAGCAAAGCAGTAAAACTTCTCTCTCGATTAAATTATGAAACAGAATTGAGGGATGTTCTTTTAGTTGAACTTGAAAACAGGCCTGGTGCTTTGGGTGATATTACAACCAAGTTAAGCAATAAAGGAATTAATATTGAATATTGCTACGGAACCTTGACTAAGAACAAAAACACCACATCTATTATCCTTGATGTTTCAGATATTGATAAAGCGATTAAGATTTTAAAATAGAAGCAAATATTTGCTTTTAAGTCATCTTTGATAGCCGAGGAGTGATTCATGATAAAAAAAGAAAAGAAAAAAAATATTCTGACAACTTTCCCACAAACTTTTTGGGTAGCTAATCTGATGGAGCTATTCGAACGCGGAGCTTATTATGGCATGAATGCTGTTCTTGCTGTTTATTTAGTCGATGTTCTTGGTTTCCGTCAGCAGGCAGTTGGATTACTCCAAGGATTTGTCTATGCCCTGACTTATATTCTGCCGATTGTGGGAGGGGCTTTGGCAGACCGCTTGGGGTACAGGAAAATGCTGCTTGTTGCGTTTTCATTGTTGACCATAGGTTATTTTGCTGCCGGCAATTTTACTTCCTATGGACTTATTTTTCTCTTCCTTTTAATTATGGCCACAGGAAGCGGGTTGTTCAAACCCATTATCACCGGCACTGTTGCCAGGACTACAACAAAAGAAAACAGCGGATTTGGTTTTGGTGTTTATTACTGGAGCATTAACTTTGGTGCTTTCCTTGCCCCTTTCTTTATCAGCTGGATAAAAGGATTTGATTGGCGCTATGTTTTCTTTTCTTCTGCAGTTTGGTGCTTTTTGATGCTTGTGCCAACAATTTTTCTTTTTAAAGACCCGGAAAAACCTGAAAGCACAAAGCCCCTGGCTCAGGTGATGAAAGAGGCGATGCTGGTCTTGGGTAATTCCCGTTTTATGCTGCTGATTATTGTTTATTCGTGCTTCTGGATTCTTTATTTTCAGATGTTTGGTTCTATTCTCTGGTATCTGCGGGATTTTATTTACCGGGCACCCGTGGACCAATTCATGCAAAAGGTTCCCTTCCTGAAAGCTTTTAAATTTGATGCTGAGTTTGTCACTATCATTAATGCCGGGACTATTGTGCTGCTTGTTATTTTAGTCAGCCGAATCGTCAAAAACATGAAAGCCTTCCCGGTCATGGCTGCTGGGATTATCATCGGCTCAGGAGGATTTTTGATTTTAGCCTTAACCCGCAGCGCCTGGATGTTTATATTAGGCATTGCTGTTTTCTCCCTTGGAGAGATGACCGCCCACCCCAAATATTACAGCTATGTTGGTTTGGTAGCCCCGAAGGATAAAAAGGCGGTTTACATGGGCTATGCTTTTCTCTACGGTGTTTTTGGAAGTTTGATTGGAAGTAACCTTGGAGCAATTCTCTACGAGAGAGTTCTCTTGCCTGTTGCTCCTTCTGCTGAAGCCGTTAAGGCAGGCATTCCTTTAGCACCAGAAGTAGTAAGCCAGGTGAAATTTTTCTGGTTGATATTTGCCGTGCTTGGTGTTTTCTGCCTGGCAGGCATGCTTCTTTATAATTATTTCTTTTCAGAGGATACTCCCAAAACAAACCGCCGTGCCCGGAAAATTATGCTGGGAATTTATTTTATTATCACTGCAGCAGGGCTTTGTTTCTTTATTTTTGCCCTTTTCCTTTCTCCCCAAATCCAGTGGAAGACCTTGGTTCAATCTCTAATTATGTTGGCACTTGGAGGAGGGGGAATGGCGCTTAGTTTAAAGAAGGGTTCCTCTGAGACTGGAGAAGGCAATAGTTCTGGTTAAAATCATCGGAGAATGAGAGAATTTGGTTTTAAGACGAAGTACTTTAATAAATGAAGAGCGGAAATATTTTTTTTTCCAGCTTCTAATAATATTATAACACAAAAAATATAATATTAATAGGAATAATAAGGTAAATTTCTTTACCTGATTTCACTTTCTTTTCCAAAGTTCACTCATTTCCTTACTTTCTTCTTGATGTGTTGTTTTGTTGCTTTTTTCGGATGCAGTAGCCAAAAGAAAAAAGAGATGGAGCGTATGAAATATCAGAAACTAGTTAAATCTGCAGGGAATATAGTTATGAAACAGGCTTCTGCTTGTGTTATTAGTGGCCAGATTACTATCACAAATGACTCTTCAGGAAATATAAGATTTCTTGGTGAAATTGAGAATACAGGGGAGACCAAGGCGTGTTTTGTTAAAATAACGTTTATTATGAAAGACTCCTCTGAGACTATTCTTGATATTGAGTCTTGTTTTGTGGACTCCACTCATATCGACCCGGGATAAAAAAGCAGTTTTGTTTGTGTGACAAGTGTACAGGAGACTGATATTGAATCTTGGTCATATGAAATAACCTGGGATGAGTGTGATTAACCTGAATTATTCATAAAAACTCCGGCTAGAGGATTCAAAAACACGCATCTTTTTCCTCGCTGGGGTAAAAGCTGCGTGCTTTTGAGTTCATTGGCCGGAGTTCGCTTCAAACGGTTTTTTCTTCTCCAAGCCTCCGTTAATTATAAACAAAACCCATTTGTTTTGCTGTTTACTACTTACTAAAGATATTTTTGACTTTTGATCTTTGAGTTTATTTTTCTGTTTACTGCTTATTATATAGAGATTTAAGTTTTGGATTATTAGCTTTATAATGGTATCGGTAGTTTTTATGAATAGAACAAAATGGAGTGAAGCTTCCAATGGGTGATGTTTATATCGCAGGAGTCAGTTTGACTCCCTTTGGCAAGGATTTCAGGCCCATTGGATTGATGTTGGCTGATGCCTGTCAAGGAGCACTTAAAGATTCTACTGCATATTGCTTTGATTGTTCCCCCGACTGCTTGGTCATAGGCAGTATGGACCCTATTGGATTTGCCAGACAAACCGGCCTTGATTCTCTTGTAGGAATTGAATTGGGCCTAGCGAGAGATATGGAGATTTATCATGTAGAGCTGGGCTCAGCAACTGGAGCAGCGGCAGTTGAACTGGGAAAACGGCTGGCTTCGTCAGGGCTAAAGGTTCTGGTTTGTTTTGGTGAAAAAATGAAGGGCAAACTGAGAAATGAAGAGATCTCTTCCCAAATATCGACAGTCATTGCTGAAGAAGAAAGAGAACGGGGATTAGGCGAGATGCCTGCAGTGGCTGCCTTAGCTTCATATGAATATATGGATGCGTATAAAGTTTCAGAAAGGGCGTTTCGAAACATATGTTTTGAGATAGGTGATCGAAGCCTGAGGTATGGGGCTCTGAATGAATTTGCATATTTCAAAAAGCCGATAACCCGGAAGGAATACGACAATCCTGAAATAAACCGAATTATTGCCGATCCTCTGAGGAAGTTTGATTGCAGCGGGTCTTACAATGGAGCAGGGGCGGCATTTCTTGTTCCCTCTGCAACGGATATGAAATTGACAAGTGTTAAATCCGCTTTTGATAACATCAAAATTGCTGCGAGGAAAACTCTGATTTCCCTCGAAGCCGCAGTTTTGGCAGGGAGAGACGCATTTGAAGAAGCGAATTTAAATCCCCATGAGATAAACATTTGTGAGCTCCATGATGCTTTTAAACCAGTTCCCTGGATAGCTGCGGAAGATCTTGCGTTAGCAAACAGAGGACAGGGACACAAATGTGTTATAGAAGAGAAAAACAGCAAAGGGAGAAGAGTTTATGTGAATCGATCTGGAGGATTTCTGGCGAGGACTCACCCTTTGGGAGCTTCAGGAGGTGCCCAGCTTGTTGAGCTCGTATGGCAGTTAAGGGGACACAACCAGTACAAAGATATGTTTGGAGAAGAGCTTCAAAGCTTGAATTACGGGCTTTTTTTTAACATGAGTGGATTTGGGAATACGTGTGTTGTGGGAATTGTTGAAAGGACAGAATCCACTCACAAGCGGGAAGGACTTAGTGAAGGAAATTTACCTCAATCCATTCCTGAAAAATTCATCTATAAAAAATCTCCCCGGAAAGATAAGGTTATTGCCGCTACACAGTACACATCTCCAGAAGAGGAAAAAATCAATGTGGCCATAATTCAGACAAAAGAAGGGGATTTCAGAATCGGCCTTGCTAAGGATCCCCATGGCATCAAGAGGGGAAAGTATATCAAGTGGATCAAACCCGAAGAAGGACCTTACTTCATGAGAGAAGGATATATCAAAGGGAAATTATCCGATCTTTTTAAGCTCATCAGCAGAACTAAAAAAGAAGAAGAAAAGAAATCGAAAGAATGAGAATGGTTTTTATTGACAGTTACGAGATGGGATAACTATAATAAGAAATTCTTAAATCGATCCATAAGTAAAGGAATATATCCCGGATGGGATTCTATGTTTAATTTATAAGAACTTCCTTTTTCTGGCTCGCCAAATCTCTCCAAATTTTAAGCAACTTTCGCTTGCTTGGAGCCTTGGATAAACGTATCACACTCAAAATAGCGAAGTCAATAGCGGGAAAAGAGACTCGAAACTCAAGAAATAGAGAAATAAGCATGAGCAGAATAGACCTCACCAGCAATTGAGATAAAAAGCATTGCCTTCAGGGGCTTTCAGAAGTATTTCGCTCTCTCTTCGACTGCAATAAAAACTCACTCCCACACTCTCAGCACCGAATCCTGGCAAAGCCAAACTTGGGATTGCCGCAGTCTAAATATTTCTCCACGACTTCCTTTACAACAGGACGGAAGTATCCATACTCTCTTTCGAATAGGTTCTCACATTCTGAGAGAAACTCCTATGCTGTATAATTCTCATTTTCCCCTGGAAACGGTTAAGCTCAACTTCAAGCTATAACATAAATAGGTAAACTACTATTTACTTTTGAATTTTCAGCTATTTTTCTTTCACTGGGGCCGAATTTCACTTAACTCGTTCGTATCTGACAGATAAAGGATGGTTCTTTATCCATTCTATGGTCTTTATGCTAATGTTTATAGAGGAAAGATGTGAAAAGAAGAATAGATTTTTATACCTCCTTATCCCTCACTTTTTTTGGTAAGGTAAAAAAGAAAGTGCTTCCTTCGCCGACTTTTGATTCCACCCATATTTTCCCACCATAGAGTTCAATGATCTTCTTTACTACGGAAAGTCCCACCCCTGTGCTTTCTCGTTTGTCTCGAGATTCTAATGTCTGGAAAATCTGGAAAATCTTATCATGATATTTCTTATCGATTCCTGGGCCGTTATCCGTAATAGTGATTTTCCAATGCGTACCTTCATTAATACAGCCGATTTTTATTTCTCCCTTTGGTTTATCAATGTATTTAACTGCATTGCTTATCAGGTTTTGAAATACCTGCTCAATCCGGACCCTGTCAGCCCAAATCACTGGCAATTTATTCTTGATTGTTACCTGGATATTATCCGGAGGTGCGATGTTTTCTATTACTTCTCTGGCAATACTGTTTAGATCTATTTTTTCTTCCTTTTCCCTCATACGTCCGGCTCTTGAATATTGGAGGATGCCACCTATAAGATTATCCATACGCTTGACTCTGCCGAGGAGAAGGCTCATCTGTTCCCTGCCATCCTCATCAAGAGCATCTCTATAATCTTGTGAAATCCAGGTGGCGAGTTGGCTAACAGCACGCAGCGGTGCCTTTAAATCATGAGAGACAATATGGGCAAAATCTTTTAGCTGATCCTCTAAAACCTTACGATCGGTGATGTCATGGGAAATGCCTTCGATAAGCATTACTCTTCCTTCTTTATCAAATATTGGAATCTCTGTAACTTCTAACCTGCGAATGCTGCCATCTTTATGAAAAACCTCAACCTCATAAGGAGGTTGTTGCTTCCCCTGGATACTTTGCTCAGTAAGGCGAACAACATTCCTATTGATAGGATTTTCAGTCAGATATTTAGTATAATCCGCCAGAAATTCCTCTTGAGAATAACCGAGTATATTAGTGATTGAAGGACTCAAATAGATAAAAACTCCATTGGTGTTGTGGGAATAGAAAAAGTATTCTTGCTTAAGTCCCTCAACTAATCGTCGGTATCGTGTTTCTCTCTCCGTTAGCTTCTTTTTCGCCTGCTTTCGTTCAGAAATGTCTCTAAAACTTCCTATGATGTAAGTTTTGCCCGCGATTTTAAAAGTCACCATGCCTGCTTCTACTGGTATGGTTTTATCATCCTTAGTAATTAAGGAAGTCTCTCTCATCAAATCTGTACCGTTTTTTAAAACTCTGCTAACTGCTTTTTTTATTTTATCCATTTCCTTATCAGGATGAATGCTCTCAAATGATAATTTTAAAAGCTCCTCTTTCTCATAGCCAAGTAGTCTGCATGCTGCTTCATTAACATCAGTAATTTGATTTTTTATATCTATTATAACAATAGCATCGAAAACCCAATTAAATAAAAGCTTGAATTTTTCTTCAGACTCCTTAAGTATTTCCTCTACCCGCTTGCGCTGGGTTTCAATAGTTTCCAATTCAGCAACTCTTTTGCGCAATTCCTGAAGTTCTTTTACGAGTTGCTTTTTTGTCTTATTTTCGTCGTTCATCATTTTCCTTCGCTGAAAAGGAAAGCAATTTAAATAAATCCTTTTTTATTAAACCTTATCTTTCATTCCCATATTGAAATAATCTTGTGGAAAAGTAAATCACCCTTAAGTATGATTTAAAAGGTGATATTTGTGTTGATTTTATCCTCTATTAAGAGGATATTATCTAATCAAAAAGATTAACTGGGAAATAACAAGACCTATCACTCTTATACGTTGAGTAGGCCGGGGAGTTTCACCCCAGCCTCTCCAAAGTAGGGTCGAAAGCTGGCGCGGTTTCCGTAGGAGATGGGGAGTAGCTGTTGCCGGCAGCTTTCGCTTTGCGCCGGTGCCTCAGTCCATCCCTTAGCTCCGTTTCCAGCTTCCGCCTCGTCAAACGCAGCATGCGAATCTCCCGCACTACGCTTTCCTGTTAACTTCACCATAAGGTTTATGTGGCCTATCAGCATGGCAGCGCTTTCAAGTCCCATAGTACCTCACCCTATACTCATTGTATAATCCAAGGGTTTTGTACAACCAGACTATACTCCACCTGTCCCAGCCGAATCCACGGAGTTTCCTTGCACGCATCAGATGTCTCCTGATCTTTTTATCCACCCAGTCCTTGATGTATCCGAAACAACGGGAAGAATGCCCAATCCGGAAATAGTTTATCCATCCTCTCAGGATTGGATTGATTAAGTAAATGACTCGATCTACAGGTTGAGATTTATACCGACAAAACACTTCTTTAAGCTTACGCAATAACGCTGTTATTGCTTTCATTCTCGGCGTGATTCGGACTCCCCATTTTCCCTGACGAGTCCTTATCCGCCTGAAATCAAACTCAAGAAAAATAAATATTTCCCCATGGGTAAGGTTTATTACTCTAGTCTTCTCTCGATTTACCTCCACTTCAAGCTTTTCCAACTCCTCAATGAGCCTCTTATAAACAGGTCTCTTCAGCCAGTTCCATCTCCTAAAACCATCGATAAGAATCACTAGGTCATCAGCAAAACGTACATATTCAATATACTCATATTTACCACACCGAGTGACTTCCTTCGCTCTCTCCAACATCTTATCCACTTCATTGAGATAGATGTTTGCAAGCAGCGGCGATATTACTCCTCCCTGCGGTACTCCTCGCTTTCCATAAACTTTCAGGATTAATTTCAAAAGTCGCATGACCTTATCATCATTAACCCGTTTTGCCACTTTCCTTAATAAAATATCATGCCGAATATTATCAAAATATCCCTTGAGGTCTACATCAATAACTCTCGTTTTATTCTGTACAACCGCCTCAGCCACACGGTTCACCGCCTCATGTGCTTTCCGCTTTGGCCTGTATTCATATGATCCATCTTGAAAATCAGCCTCAAATACCCATCCTGAAGATGGCTTTGTCGATGAGCTTCAGGCCATCGGTTTCCCTCCTGCCTGCCGTCCAAGCTACAGGGTTTCTGGCTTTTGCCCTGGCAGGACTAACTCCTGCTGAACATGTCAGCCTTCTCTGGACACACAACTGTGCGTCGAGGGAATCACCCCAGCATAGACATGAAACTTCTCCACATCCTCGAATCGACCTATATCCGCTATTTCCACCGCTAACCAGTACAGACAAAAATTTACCAAGCCCTGGAACTGTACGGATAAGCTGGACCGAAGGCAGCCTCTCATAGAGCTTCTCCACCAAAGCACTAGATTCCTTTCTCCTCTCCTCCAAGTGTCGAAAAGTCATCAGAAAAGCTTTCACTAACTTCTTTTCTCCTTCAGGCAAAACCAACCCTTTCCGGCCAAAAATATTCTTCTCGCCCGATACCACTCCCCGAATCTCCTCTGACTGCTGAGCCAAAAGTGCCCAGAGCCGGTTCTTCATCCGTGTCATACTCCTCACATAAAAGAACCTCTGCAGTAAAACCCGTTGGTAACCACGATTTTCCTGTGACCATTTGAAAACCGCCGGGATCAAATCCGTCCGCAATAAAAGAATGAGCCAGTATATAAAAGTCTCACTTGTCTGTTTTTATTCTCGCTTTGGCGATCGCTTTGACTTCCTTCGGATGGGCAATCGTAACTTCCATCCCCATATCATCCAA
>JABUBK010000232.1_pt1 | contig 12581 bp, 12 predicted proteins | sample 7332671 | NCBI WGS metagenome assembly JABUBK01 (sample SAMN07256342, study PRJNA390944) | subsurface metagenome | isolation source: Methane hydrate marine sediment | place: Pacific Ocean: Eastern North Pacific, ODP site 1244 | collected 2002
GTTGAGTTGAAGACAGCCGGGCTGGTAGGTGTTGAGAGCTACTACAATGGCTACGCTGCTGATGAAATTATCGGTCTGGTCAACCTGGCTATTAGGCATAATCTTATTGCCACCGGCGGCAGTGATTACCACGGTCTAGATGCCGGCACTGAGACTATGATTGGTGGTAACGATGTGCCCGGGGAGGCGGCGGAGCGACTTATAGCTCTGGCAAAACAGCGAGGGCTAAAGCTAGTCGACTCATAGCATTTTGATAAGGGCAATAAATCTTATAAAGGCAGATAAACAATCTCAGAAGGGGTGTTTGTGGTTACCGAGTTTGCGCTGTTAACAATAGGTGCCTATCTTTTGGGCTCAGTGCCCGCTGCCTACTTAGCCGCCAAGTGGTCTCGTGGGATAGACCTCAGGCAATATGGCACCGGTAATGTGAGCGTAGGCAACCTATGGAGGATGTTCTCTAAGCGGCTTGCCATACCGGTAGTCATTTTTGACCTGGGTAAGGGGGCAGCCGTGGTGTGGGCGGCTCAGCTATTAGGGCTGGGCGTCGTCCAGGAGGTAACAGTGGGTCTGGCGGCAATTATTGGGCATAACTGGCCAGTTTTTCTCCGTTTTAACGGGGGCAGGGGGATTCTAACCACTATTGGAGTAGTCTTTCTTTTGATGCCGTGGGGGATAGTCGTAATCCTGGCTGGTGCTTTACTCGCTCTGCTGATTAAGACTTCACCGTTGCCGACACTTGGCGGAATAGCTATTCTACCCTTAGTTAGCTGGTTTTTTGGTCAGCCACTCGGCATTGAAGAGCCGCTTCCGGTTACCCTGGGTTTTTTGGCTATATTTCTAGTGATGATTATCAGACGGCTAACGGCACCAAAGTCAGCTGATGCCGTCTCCGTTAGCAAAAAGCAGTTGTTGCTTAATCGTCTGCTTTTCGACCGGGACATAAGGGATAGAGAAGCCTGGTTGCATCAGGCCTCTCCCAAGGCGAGTTCAACTGAACAAGCTCGCCTGCAAAAGAAAAAGCGAAAGAAAGGCTTATTCTAATAATGAGATGCGCCGCTCACCCTGAGGTTGAAACCAGCCTGAGGTGTGCTAAATGTGGGAAGCCGATATGTCCTAAGTGTATGGTACAGACTCCAGTGGGAGCACGATGCCCGGATTGTGCCCGCCTGGATAAGTTGCCTACCTACCGTATTTCCGCTCAACACTACCTGAAAGCTATAGGAACAGGGGTGGGTATGGCTGTTGTTTGTGGTATTGTGTGGGGGGTGGTGATGGGTTTGGTGCCTTTCTTTTTCCTTAATCTTCTATTGGCTGCTGGTGTGGGGTATGCCATCGGGGAGGTGATCGGCCGCTCGGTTAACCGTAAGCGGGGTAAAGGACTAGCCACTATTGCTGGCATTGCTGTAGTAATAAGCTATCTGATTAGTACTCTTTTCTGGGGAGTTCCCTTTCATCTACTTGACCTACTGTCTATAGCTCTGGGTATTTTTGTCGCGGTTACCCGTTTGCGCTAAAATGAATACCGACTGAAAAAAAGGAGGTAGCGAATAATGGTTCCAAGCCGGGAAATATACTGGAATATTGAGTTCGGGGAAATTCTTTATATCCTAGGGGCTATTGTAATCGGCTTCATGATTTATGCTATGTATCGCCGTTACCGATTATGGCGACTGGGCGGACCGGATAGCAGGTCTGCCCCTCTGGGCAAGAGAATACGGGCATTTATAACTACCAGTGTGGTTGATGGTATATTCCATCGAAAATTTTTTGGCGTAGCCCCCGCCTTAGACTATAGGCGCCCTTCCCTCAAAGATTTCCTACCTGAGGTAACCCCTAATCTGGGGCGTAAGCGTCCTTCCTTCAAGGATTTTATACCCAGAGGTCTTTACCCTAAAGAGTTTCCCCCTGGTATAGCTCACCTCCTTATCTTTGCCGGCTGTATCGTATTGATTTTGGGTGCATTCGTTGATTTTATTAGCCATTACTTCTTTCACTTTATGCAAGGCGGTTTCTATCTGGGCTACTCAGTAGTTGTTGATGTCTTTGGTGTATTAGTTCTAATAGGGGCAATTATTTTTATAGTCAGGCGCTATGTTCAAAAGCCGGATAGACTGGACAATAAACCAGAAGATTTAATTGCCCTCCTCTTAATCTGCGTGGTAGTAGTTACCGGCTTTATTGTTGAGGGATTCCGCATTGCTGCTACCGAGCTACAGACCACCCCCGATTGGGCACTGTGGTCTCCCGGCGGCTATGTTCTGGCTCGGGCTTTCAGCGGGTTAAGTCAGGGCACCCTGCTGACCTGGCACCGGATTACATGGTGGATACATATGCTCATTAGCTTTGGGGCAATAGCTTATGTCGCCCTCTATTGGAACCGGCTATGGCATATAATTGTTTCTACGCTGAACGTGTTCTTCAGGTCGCTGGAGCCCAAGGGAGCGTTGGCACCCATAGATTTGGAAACAGCCGAGACCTTTGGTGCCACTAAAGTTCAGGATTTTACCTGGAAGCAGCTAATGGATGTAGATGCCTGTACTCGCTGTGGGCGATGTCAGGACGTCTGCCCGGCTTATGCCAGTGACAAACCACTGAGCCCCAAGAAGGTGCTCCAGGATATAAAGGGACAACTAATAGATGAGGCGCCCTATCTACTTAAGGGTGTGGAGGCGAATCCGGGACGTGACCTTATCTCCGAGGTAATAGGAGAGGAGGAATTATGGAGTTGCACTACCTGCCGCGCCTGTAGCGAGGCATGCCCGGTATATATTGAGCATGTTGATAAGATTGTTGATATGAGGCGAAACCTGGTGCTGGAGCGGGCTACTATTCCTGAGGCGGCAGAGGGGGCGTTAAGGAGCATTGAAGCCAGAGGACACCCCTGGCGGGGAACTACGTCAACAAGGACTGATTGGGCTGAAGGACTTGGTATCAAAGTTCTATCTGAGGATAGCGATGTGGAAATCCTGTACTGGGTGGGTTGCACTTCAGCTCTTGAAGATAGAAGCATCAAGGTGGCTCAAGCTATAGGCAAGCTGCTTAAGCTAGCCGGAGTCGACTTTGGAATCCTGGGTGCTGAGGAGAGCTGCTGTGGTGACCCGGCTCGTCGCCTGGGTAATGAGTACCTGTTCCAGATGCAAGTCCAGAGCAATATTGAGCTGATGAAGAATTACGGCGTAAAGAGGATAGTTACCGGCTGCCCTCACTGCTATAACACCATAAAGAACGAATACCCCCAGTTTGGCGGGGAGTTTGAGGTTATCCACCACACCGAGTTTATCGTTAAGCTGCTACAAGAAGGTAAGCTAAGAATCATCAAAGGCGATAGAGGTGTGGTAACCTACCATGATGCCTGCTACCTGGGGAGATACAATGATATTTTCGAACCACCAAGACAGATACTCAGTAGCATGTCTGATATTACACTGGTTGAGATGGAGCGCAATCAGGAGCGGGGCTTCTGCTGTGGTGGCGGTGGCGGTCACATGTGGCTTGAAGAAAGCACCGGCCGTAGAATCAATGAAATGCGCACCGAGCAGGCGATTGATGCCAAAGCCCAGATTGTAGCCACTGCCTGTCCTTACTGCCTCCAGATGTTTGAAGATGGCATAAAGGCGAAGGCTGCTGAGGAATCGCTTAAGGCTATGGATATTGCCGAGCTGGTAGCGGAGTCAGCCGTATATCGTCCTTATTCTGCTTAAGGATATTGCTAATAAATCATTCATACATCTCAGAAACCTTACTGAGGGCGTAGAACGGTGGGGAAAATTGACGGTGATTGCAAAGTGTGGTAATCTGGCGTTGTTACTGGAAGTTACTAATTTAAATAGGAGGTGCTAAATGCAAAAGAAGAGAAAACTGGGAAGAGGGGTAGCTGTTGTTGGCGCTGGAATGTCAAAATTTGGCATGTTTAAAGATAAAGACTCAAGGGATTTACTTGTTGAAGCTTATAATGAGATGCTTTCCTCAGTGGATAAGGGAATAGAACCTGAAGATATTGACGCTATGTGGATGGGTAATTTTTCAAATGATTACTGGGTGGATCAGGGGCACTGGGGACCTATAGTTGCCGATTTACTTGGGCATACACCAAAGCCGGTAACAAGAACAGAGGGCGCTTGCGCTTCCAGCACACTTGCTTTTAGAGACGCAGTATTTTCAGTAGCCTCAGGGTTCTATGACATTGTTGTGGCCGGTGGGTTTGAAGAGATGTCGAAGGTTACCACGGAGGAGGCTACTGAAGGTCTGGCACTGGCACTTGATCAGCCCTATGAAGGTATAGTTGGATTCACCTTCCCCGGAGTTTTTGGTGCTATAGCTAACGCTTACTTTGAAAAATATGGAGCCACACACGAGCACCTTATGAATGTTACCATAAAAAGCCACAACAATGCTCCTTTTAATCCAAAGGCGCAATTTAACGTTTCCATTCGTGATATTATGAATAGCCGGATTGAGCGTGCCAAGAAGAGGGGAGAACCGGTGCCGACATGGAAAGACGAAAAGGAATTCCTCCGTGACCCTAGAGCCAATCCGACAGTTGCCTGGCCAATGAGACTCTATGATTGCTGTCCTATAAGTGATGGGGCAAGTTGTATATTACTTGTAGCTGAAGAAATAGCCAAAAGCTTTACTGATAACCCTCTACATGTCATTGGCATAGGCCAAGGCAGTGGCAGGCCTTTACACACCGGAGCGAGCCTTACTTCTTTTGAAGCCAATAAGAATGCCGCCAAGGAGGCTTATGAGCTATCAGGGCTTAAACCTGAAGAGATTCAGTTCGCCGAGGTACATGATTGCTTTTCTATTGCTGAAATTATTCACATGGAGGACCTCGGATTTTTTAAGCCAGGAGAAGGATATAAAGCTGTAGAAGAGGGTTTGACCAGATTGGATGGCTCAATGCCAATTAATACTTCAGGGGGGCTTAAATGTAAAGGGCATCCTGTAGGAGCGACAGGAACAGCCCAAATGATTGAGATTTGGAAACAGTTGAGAGGTGAGGCTGGAGGAAGGCAAATTCCAAATAAGGATTTACGAATTGGAGCAACCCACAACCTGGGAGGAACGGGAGGAACTTGTACATTTTGTATTTTTGAAAGGAGGTAAAACCTATGGAGGAAAGACTTATTTCTGCTCTTTCTTTTCATCAATTTCTTAACGAAGAGAAACTTATGGGTTCAAAGTGTAAGAAATGCGGTACCCTTTTCTCACCTCCACGCCCTATTTGTATTAAATGCTTTAATAGAGAAATGGAATGGGCCGAACTAAAGGGAAAAGGGAAACTTGCTACCTTTACTTGCGTAAGTGTGGGCCCTCCGTGGATGGTGGAACAGGGATATGATAGAAACCATCCCTATTGTTCTGGAGTCGTGGATTTGGAGGAGGGGGTAAAGATTGACGCTCGTATTGAGGGGGTCGATGCAAGTAAGCCTGAAACTATAAAGATTGGCACACCTCTTACCGTTGAGTTCTTGCATCGCGGTGAAGGGGAGAAAATGAAAACCTTTTTAGCATTTAAGCCCTTATAACTTCGTAACGGAGCCAGACCACTCTTTAGCTTCGAGGCTTGAGCTGGTGGCGGATATTTTCGGAGAAAAGCTATAGCTGTGCTGCGGAAATCTCGCTTGCTATCTTAGTCTATCACGTAATAAATGAGACACAGGTGTCCCCCCGAGCAGATTATCTTTCTAGATAAGAGGAGATGGACGGATTATGGTTACCGAAAAGAAGAAAAGAGCCATAAACAGACTGCAAACAATGTATCCCCTTCGGGCTAACATAGACAAAATGTATGAGAGGGGTGTTGAAGCCAGCAAGGCGGGGAAACCCACAGCCTGGTCCATGGTTAACTGGTGGGAGGCTGACCCTATCCTTCTGGCTATGGATCTAGAGATAGTCTACCCGGAAAACTACGGCGCAGTTTGTGCCGCTTTCGGGACTGCCCAAACCTACTTGGAGCGCTCCGATTCAGATGGCTTTCCCACCCATATGTGTGGCTATGCCCGAAATTGCATTGGCTATGCGGCAAGAATGAAGGACTTGGGGGGAATACCGCCTGAAGCACCTATGGGTGGCATGGCTAAGCCTATACTATTGCTTAGTTCAGGTACTTTATGTGATGCCAGGTATAAGTGGTTTCAAGCTCTGGGGCGCTATTTAGACGCGCCCGTGTGGGTAGTGGAGATACCTCATCCTGGGGTGGAAGAGAGCCAGAGAGAGGGTGTCTATAAGCGGGACATCGATTTCATGGTCAAGGAACTAAGGGAGCTTGTCGCCTTTTTGGAAAACCTGCTGGGCAGGAAGATGGACTGGGATAAATTGGATGAGATAACAAACGACTTAATAGAGATAAATCGGTTATGGCATGAGATTAACGAGCTGCGTAAGGTGAGACCCTGCCCTATGCACTCCCGGGACTTCTGGAGCTGTATGAATGCCTCTCTTTATCCGGCAGGAGACCCCAAAGTATCCTTGAAGTTATACCAGGATATGTATGAAGAGATGAAGAACAGGGTAGAGAACAAAATTGGAGCGGTTGCTGAGGAGAAATACAGAATAGTATTTGCTGAACTTCCTCCCTGGCATGACCTGAAAGTTTTTGATGAATTGGCGGAGAGGGGCTGGAATTTTGTTGTCGAGAGCTGGGCGTATCATCCGCCCAAACCTATGGATTATAGTAAAATCAGTGACCCCCTGGAGCGGGTCGCCAAGCAGACCTATCAGTGGTTCGCTGGTTACTTCGAGGATGCCCTCAAAGAGGGGGAATACATGGGTTATTTCGCTTACCCTTACCTTGAGTATGCTAGGACTTACCAATGTGATGGAGCAATGCTTCATCCCCTCCTTACCTGCCGCACGGCTACCAATCACCTGCTGCTTACTCAAGACCGACTGCTGAATAAGCTTAAGGTTCCTTCCCTAGTTGCGGAGGGGGATATTGTCGACCTCAAGCTCTTCAATCATGCTGAAACTATGCAAAAGGCGGAGACGTTTGAGGAGATGATGGACTATTACAAAGAGGAAAGGCGAAAAGAAGGGCTAGAATGGTAACGAGTAGCCAAAGCTAGCTAACATAAGGAGAATATACCGATGACGGAAGATAAAAAAGGGCTCACCAGGGTGAGAGAGATTTATCAAGACCGGGCCCAGCGGGCTAAAGAACTCAAGGCGGAGGGGAAGCAGGTGATGGGCTATTTTTGCCTCTATCCCGTTTTGGAAATGATGACTGCTCTTGATATAGTCCCTTACAGGATATTTGGGGATACGAAGGAGCCGATAACTAAGGCAGATGCTTGCCTGCCCACGATAGTTTGCCCTTTTGTTCGCAGTGCTTTGGACATAGGACTTAAAGGTAAGTATGGCTTCTTAGATGGTGTAGTCATGTGTCATAGCTGTGAGGTCGGTGAGAAGTCAGCTCATATCTGGCGGACCTATCTCAGCCCTGCTTATTTTCACTTTATAGATACGCCCCATACGGTTCATAAGGCAGCCCAGGAGCAATTTAAGGAGCAACTTAAGGACTTTAAAAAGACGTTGGAGTCATCCACGGGAAAGGAGCTTTCCACAGATAAACTCAAGGAAGCCGTTAAAATTTATAATCAGCAGCGGGCTCTGGTGCGGGAACTATATGACCTGAGAAAGCCTGACCCACCCCTCATCTTGGGAACGGAGACTCTTCAGGTAATGGTGGCTTTGATGAGCATTCCTGCGGGTGAAGGAATTGAGCTGCTGAGGCAGGTTATAAGCGAGGTTAAAGAACGCAAGAAAAAACTACAGAAGCAACCCAGGTTGCTTGTCTGGGGTAGTATTATAGATAATGTAGCCCTTATTGAGATGATAGAGAATGCTGACGCTAACGTGGTGATGGATGATACCTGCGTGGGTAGCCGGGCCTATTTCGCAGATGTCAAGCCTACCGATGACTCGCTAGATGGGTTAGCCTATCGCTATCTGGTGGACATCAAGTGCCCCCGCACCTTCAGAGAAGCTGTTTATGGTGAGACCAAGAAGGATTATATCAAAGACCTGGAAAGCAGGTTCGGTTATATAAGGGATTATGCTAAGGATTGGAACGTCAAAGGAGTAATCCTTCAGTCTCTGAGGTATTGCGATATTCACGGTTATGAGGTGCCGGGACTTAAGGATTACCTTGACCATGTTGGCTTACCCAACATTTACCTTGAATGGGACTATAGCGAGGCGGCTTTGGCACCACTACGGACAAGGGTTGAAGCCTTCCTTGAGGTAATCAGCTAAAGACTATCCCCATTATGACGAAAGGAATTCAATAATTTGACAGGAGGAGTTTGCTATCTTTTTTGCTGGGGTTGATATAGGTTCCACCATGACCAAGGTGGTGATTCTGGATATGGATGGGGCAGTTCGTGCCCGTGTAGTAGGCACTACCGGTGCTGAGCACCGCCGGCTGGCTAACAGGGTAATGGAAGAGGCACTGGGGCAGGCCAGCCTATCCTTCGATGAAATAGACTACGTGATAGCTACCGGCTACGGGAGAATCAATGTCCCCTTTGCCGACCGTCAGGTGACTGAGTTGACCTGTCACGCCAAAGGGGTGGCCAGTATCTTCCCTTCCGTCAAAACAGCTCTTGATATCGGGGGGCAAGACGCCAAAGGGCTCAAGATAAGGGATGGTAGGCTGGTTGATTTCGTAATGAATGATAAGTGTGCGGCAGGAACAGGCAGATTTCTGGAAGTCCTTGCCGATACCCTCGGTCTTAAACTGGAAGAGATGGGAAGTGTTTCCTCCAAATCTACAAACAAGCTAAAGATTAGCAATACCTGTACCGTTTTTGCCCAGATGGAGGTGGTATCCCGTCTCTCTGAGGGGATACCAGTAGAAGACATTGTGGCTGGAGTTCACGACGCTATAGCCAGAAGGGCAGTCAATATGATTAGGCGGTTAAAGATAGAGCCTGATGTGGTGTTTACCGGCGGCGTAGCTAAGAATGTTGGGGTGGTTGAAGCGGTGAGGGAGAATTTGGAATGTGAGGTTCTCGTGCCTGAGGAGCCGCTTCTCAGTGGGGCGGTAGGTGCTGCCCTGTTGGGGAAGGAATATACGCTTAAAGCACAGGCAAAAGGTGAGCCAATCCAGAGGAAGGAGCGTCGTCTGGAGGAGGCTACCTTCTTCAAATAGGGGGTTGTAGCATGGCTTGGTTTATGGGCATTGACATTGGTTCAGGAACCAGCAAGGGGGTTATAACCAAGGATGGTAAGCTTTCGGCTTACCATTTACTTCCTTCCGGGATAAATTACAAGATAACAGCCGGGAGTTTGAGAGAGGAGCTTCTGGCAAAGGCAGGACTATCCCCAGAGGATATAGCCTGCACCATAGCTACTGGTCATGGTGCGGATAACATTCCTTTCAGTAATGAAAGGGTAGCTGATATTCGTTGCTGCGCCAGGGGAATAAGCAGCATTTTCCCATCAGTGAGGACAGTCATTGATATACAGGGGATGTCGAGTCAGGTGATTCGACTCAATGAGAAGGGGCAGGTGATAAATTTTGTGGTCAGTGAGAAGTGTGCTGCTGGCAGCGGGCGTTTCCTTGATGTCATTGCCAATGTCCTGCGGATAGACCTCAAAGATTTTGGTCCTCTCTCCCTCAAGTCCGAAAGTCCGGTTGCCTTCACTACCGGGTGTGCCGTTTTTGGGGAATCAGAGGCTATCTCCAGGGTATCCGAAGGCGCCTCCAAGGAAGATATCCTGGCTGGAGTTCATAAAGCACTGGCGAACAAGGTTTCTGCTCTAGTTGATAGGGTTGGTCTGGAGAAGGACTGTGCCGTCAGCGGCGGTGGTGCCCTCAATGTTGGTCTTATCAAAAGCGTAGAAGATAGGCTGGGGATTCAGTTACTGGTGCCTTCCCAACCCCAGCTCGTTACCGCCTTAGGTGCCGCTATAATGGCTGAGGAGAGGCATAAAGGCGAGACCGAATTGAACCGCAGAGTGCAGACTGTTTAATTATCCTTAGGAGGTAGGTTATGGCAGAGAAAGAGGCATCTATTCTGGATAAGCTCGGAGTCGACGTTGGCTTCAAGACTACTCATACGAAGACCATTACTGAAGCTGATATTAACCTTTTTGCTGAGGTCTCCGGGGACTTCAATCCTGTCCATGTGCGCGAGGAGTATGCCAGGAAGACCTTCTTCGAGGGCAGGATTGCTCATGGGGCGCTGGCACAGGCGTTACTCTCGGCGGCAATGGCTAAACTCCCTGGCTTGGTCATATTTCTTTCTCAGTCGGTCAGGTTCCTGAAGCCGATGCGAATCGGGGATACCATAACTGCTGTAGCCGAGGTAACAGAAACACGCCGGGATAAGGGAATTGTAACCCTGAGAAATACCTGCGTAAACCAAAATGGGGAGACAGTAGTCGAAGGGGAAGCTGCGGTGAGACTCTATGAGGAACCCTCTTAGAACTCCTCATTTCTTAACAGCTATAGCGTCCTCAATACAGGAAACTATCTCTTCTTTGGTTGCTGACAGGAATGTGCCGCTAAACCCTAACTCTTTTAGCTTAGGGATATCCGCAGGCGGGAATATCCCCCCGAGGAGGAATACTGTCCGCTCCTTTATACCTTTTTTCTCAGCTGCCTTGAGCAGTTCATCACCAAGGACTAACTCACCACCGCAATAGGTGCTTATCCCAACCACATCAACATATTCCTGAACAGCCGTATCAATTATCTGCTCTGGCAGGGCGTTGCCCATTAATACTATCTCCATCCCCGCATCCCTGAGCATGCCGGCCACGGTAAGCAGCCCTCTACTGTGAGTCTCTAGAGAAAACTGAGCTAATAAAACTTTAATTTTACCCTGCTTTGTCATAATCTCCTAACCTCTGAGTCTATTTTATACAAATATGGGCGATTTCCATGTACCGAAGGCATCGGTAAAGGCCCGGCGCATTTCCCCTTCGGTAACATCGGCTCTGGCACACTCAACACAGGCCGCCATCACATTGTCCCCTCGCTTACACGCCTCTACAAGCGCTTTAATAGTATTACTCGCCTTTTCGTTGTCTCTTCGCATCCTCAGGCTGGCTAGCTTGTCTCGCATCGCTTTGCCTAGATTCTCATCATATTCTTGAACCCAGATATCAGGCGTCTTCAGGTCAGGGGCTCTGAAGTAGTTACGCGCCACTACTTTTATGGTGCCATCACTAATCATCTGTTGCTCACGCTCAATATATTTGGCAACCTTACGATGTAGCCAACCACTGGCGACAACTTCCACCAGACCACCCATCCTCTCGATTTCATCTATTTCGTTAAGAATTCTCCGTTCCATCTCATTAGTTAGTGCTTCTACATAGAAGGAGCCACCTAGCGGGTCAACCACCTGGGTAACTTGGGTTTCGGCTTCAATAATCTGCTGGGTTCGTAGCGATAATATTGAAGCCTCTTCTGACGGGACTGAGAAGGCTTCATCATAGGAATCTACATGCAAGGACTGAACACCTCCCAATACAGCAGCTAAGGCATGGTAAGCCGCCCTTATCACATTATTCATCGGCTCTTCTCTAGTCAGGGTGACGCCTGAAGTCTGCACATGGCATCTCATCCACATAGACCTAGGGTTCTTGGCATCAAATCTATACTTCATTATCTTATACCATAACCGCCGCACTGCCCGTAACCGGGCAACCTCTTCAAAGAAATCATTAGCCGGAGACCAGAAGAAGGCTAACCTTTCTGCTGCCCAGTCAATATCATGGCCTCTCCCGGTTATCTCTTTAAGAATTTCAATGGCGTTAGCCACCGCCACTGCCATCTCAGTGGTGCCCGAGGTTCCCCATTCCCGCAGGTTATAGCCATTCAAGGTAACATAATTCCATAGCGGCACATTCTTCCTGAGGAACTCTATATTGTCGCACTGTATCCTGAAATCATCCTTGGGTGGTATATATTCCGAAGCGCTACGAACTACATTCTCCATTATGAAATCATTCTGCACACTTCCCGGTAACTTATCCCAGGGGATGCCGCGGCGCTCAGCCATTACCAGATACATGGGGAATACTATGGCTGTATTCCTGGGGTAGTGGGTAATTATGGAAGCACTTACCTTATCTATAGGAATATCCTTACAGATTACCTCCATATCTTCAACGCAATCAATTGGCACGCCCACAGTGCCTACTTGCCCTAGAGCTTCAGGCTCGTCTGAATCAAACATCTGAACTGTAGCTAGGTCGAGAGCCCAGTTTGTTCCGGTGGCGCCGTGTTCAAGGAGCATCTTTATTCTTTTGTTAATATATTCAGGGGAGCCAGCGCCAGATATCTGACGCATAGTAAATGTCCTGCCCCGATACATATTGGCATGAATGCCTCTGGTATAGGGCTCTTCTCCTGAGAAGCCTATATCTTCCTTGTAGTCAAATTCGGGGTTGCTAAGCGGGGTGTAGAGCAATTCCCGAGGAAGCTCAGAGCCCAGGATTGTATGTGGAGTTACCTCCCAATTCTTTCGGTCTTGCTCACGAACCACCGTATTCTTCCACTGCTCCAACTCCGTTTTCATCTTTTCCAGAGCTTTCGAGTTATATAGAGGGACATGCTATTG
>JABUBK010000233.1_pt1 | contig 12577 bp, 11 predicted proteins | sample 7332671 | NCBI WGS metagenome assembly JABUBK01 (sample SAMN07256342, study PRJNA390944) | subsurface metagenome | isolation source: Methane hydrate marine sediment | place: Pacific Ocean: Eastern North Pacific, ODP site 1244 | collected 2002
TTTATATACAGTTATTACTTGGTAATTTTCAAAGTACATTTACAACTTAGCATCTGCAACTAAAAGCTGTTCTGGAACTAAACCTTAGCACCCATCAACCAGCCTGGAGCGAGGAGGAACGATGAGTGAGAGGGTAAAGTGGTGGCAAAGCCACCACCTCCCCGTTGTCGCAATAGGGTCATTTCCCTATATTTACCACGATGCGGCTTTCCCGCATGGGCGGCCCCAGCAAGATAACCCCGAAGTAGGGGAGTAACCAATTAATATTTCTTTGCTAGGCAAAGGTCATAACAGAACAGAAGTCCCCTGCGTCTAATATGTTTTATTTTCAGACGCCTGTTATCCGTATGCCAAATACGTTTGAACTTCATACAACGTATCCGTTTACGTATCCAGCTATCTAATCCCTTAAACTGCTTTAGATTTGTCGTGTAAGGTTGATAGAAGTAGTTAACCGTTCCCCGGATAATCTGATTAAGCTTGTCGATAACTTTTCTTTCCAAATTATGACTTCTGGTGGTATTAACCTTAATCTTATCTTTGAATTTCTTTACTGCTTTAGGTTTCATCTTTACTGTATTAGAGGATATGAAGAATCCAAGGAATTCAAACCCTTTTCTGAAATTGGTTATACCTGTCTTCTCTTCACTCAGCTGTAGGCCGAGATCTTCTACGATACAGTGTTTTATTACCTCAAACGCCTTTTCCGCTTGTTGAAAGGATTTGGTGAGGACAACAAAGTCGTCAGCATATCTGACAGACTTGTATCCATGTTTGTCTAATGTCCAGTCAAGGTGGTTAAGTACGATATTGCTTAGTAAAGGCGAAATATTTCCGCCTTATGCAAAGTAAAATATTATGCAAAGTAAGCCTTTAAAACCTTTATAATACGGTTCTTTTTATCATTTACTTTGCATAATATCTGAACTTATTTGAAATGGGCCAACCATGAAAGTAGTTTATGGTCTCTATTCCAGTCAGGTAGATCACTGTTGATTAGGTCTGGACAAGCATTTTCAATCACTTTACGTTTCGTTTCAGTGTCCGTCCGGGCATAGATTTCTGTGGTTTTCAGATCTACATAACCCAAAAAATCACGTATATAGATAAGATTTACCCCTGCTTGAAGGAGATGCATAGCTTTACTGTGACGAAACATATGAGGTTTTACCTTAGCTGGAACAATCGTGGAGGATTTTCTTGTAGATTTCACATATTTTGCAATGATATAAGATATCCCTTCTTTAGTAAGCTTGTTATGTTGGTTGTTTGTGAATAATGGATAATCCTTTTTCCAATGCTTATTCAGATTGTTTTCTAACAAATAAGTCTGTAGTAGTATAACAGTATTCTTCATTATAGGAATTCTTCTTGTTTTATTTCCCTTTCCTGTTAATATGATAACTGCTGGTGAATCAAGAATTACATCGCATACCTTGATATCAATCATTTCCTGTACTCGAGCACCTGTATCATACAGCACGCTCATAATAGTTAAATTACGCCTGCCTTTTGCACTGTACCTGTTGGGTTGTTTCAACAGCAGTTTAAGGGCTTCTGGAGTAAGATGTTTCACTAATGCCTTTTCTGTTTTTTTTACAGGAATTGCTATCACCTTCTGAAAATGATAAATCCCAACAGGATCTTCACCCTGAGCATACCGGAAAAAAGAATGGATTGCAGCTAATCTTTGATTTCTGGTTGAAACACTGCATTTCCTTGTTTTTTCCAACCATTCCAAAAAGCCAGTGATTAATTCGGCTGATAGAGTTTCCATGATAATTCGTTCAGGTGGTAGGTTTTTCATATCCTGGCAATACCTTAAAAGCAGCTTAAATGTATCGCGGTATGAAAGTATTGTGTTTTTACTAACGTTTTTTCGTCCTTTTAAGTATGTCGTTAAAAATTCGGTAAGGTGTTTAGCAAAATCAGTCGGTTTCATGAGCACCACCTTCCAGTTTCGGAATCAAATCAGGATACAAAGTTTCCAATTTTAGAGTAATATCGGGAAATACCTCAGTTGTCAGCCGTAGGTAATAGGCTGTTTCCTTAAAAGAATCATGACCCAGATAAATCCTAAGGATCGGTAGGTATACCATTAAGTCTTTTCCCTGTTCAGACCACTTTTTAAGGCAGTGAACACAAAAGCTGTGGCGAAAATCGTGAATTCTAGGACCATAACCTCTGCCACCGTGTGATATACCCGCACCCCATAGAAACTTACGAAAGTTTTTGTATGCATTACCGATTGTTATTGGCTTTCCATCAAGAGCAGAAAAATAGTATTCCTCCGGCTTTGTACGCATGTGTACAGTTTTAGTGTATTTTATGCATCTTTTTAAAAGAAAATCTGCTATTGGTACCAAACGGCTATTATCTTTCTTTGAATGGTTGATTGTAAGGATTCCAGCATCCAAATTAACATCACCTACTTTTAAAAGCCGTGCTTCTGAAACCCTAAGCCCGCAGGTGTAAATCATCCGGAAAAAAATAGGCATAATCAGGTGTCTGTATGGGAATTCAGAACTGTAATGACACTTTTCCGTTTCAAAAAAAAACGTTTAAGTTCATCATCCGTATAGATATGGGGCATATACTGTCTTGCTTTTGGATAATAACCTTTCGGTATGATGTATGCTTTAACACCGATACTATCAAGGTATCTGCCAAACTGACGGATTATGGAAGCTCGTATACACTGGTTTGCCTGCGCTTCATATGGCTTTTTACTGCACCAGTCCAACACGATTTCCTTCGTTAGCATAGTGACAAACCTGTACTTGTCCAGTGTAAATGTATCAAACCGTTTCAAGTGTTCGGCCTCTGCGATATATTTATATCCAACAGATTGTTTCAGTTCCACATGATTTTTAATGTGTCTCCCAAAAGGACCATTGTAAACAATATCAGTCATGGCAGTTGTCCTCCCTTAAAATCCAGGGGGCATTCCTTGAGCTTTGCAATATCCACTTTCAGATAAACAGCAGTAGATTCTGTATCCACATGGCCCAGGATATCCGAAATAACAGGGAGCGGAGTATTGCTTTCCAGCAGTATACTGGCTAAAGTATGTCTTAGAGAATGCATTCCTGTTTTCTTTTTTAAAGTGGGTAGATGGGCAAGCCGCATATATTTTTTAATTATTTGATTTAAATGGTCTCCTTCTGAAAAAGACAGAAATGGGGCCAAATGCCGAACAAAGACATATCTGGTATCCACGTTTGGGCGACCATATTTCAGATAATCTATAATACTCCATCCGACTGCTGGTGTTAGTGGAAGGGATAATGTTGTCTTTGTTTTTGACTGAACAAAGACCAGTTTTTTATCTTCCCAATGGAAGTTCTCCATTGAAAGGTTTTTAATATCCGTGCACCGTAAGCCAAGACGACAGGCTAAAAGAATAATGGCATAGTCACGCTTCCCCATAGGACTACCCCGGTCAATAGCACCTATTAGCTTTCTTAAATCTTCTGCCGTCCAAACGGAAGGAATACGGGTTTGTTTTCTCGTCTGTACCATCGGAATTTTAGCTGAAAAATCCTTATTGATTTCTCCATTCATATGAAGGAATCTAAAAAAAGCACGTAAAGAGCATAGATTCTGCTCTACTGTTTTGTAAGTATACCCTGCTAATGTTTTAATGTAGTTATTTATCAATGGAAGTGTTATTTCCTTACAAGATTTAACTCCTTGTGATACTGCATAATCTAAAAATCGAGCAGCTTGCTTTACATAATGGCTGGTAGTAATAGAGGAATACTCTTTTTCAATACAATACTGATTAAAACGCTTTTTAATTCCAATAAAATATGGATCTGTAAGAATTTCCTTATGCTTATAATATCTACGTAAAATGGTATGATGGAGTTGGAAATCTCCTATCATACGGATGATACGTAAATTTTGTACCTCTGGTTGTGTGAGGGTTCCCTCGAAATCTTTTTCAAGAATATGAAAATATTTTTCAATAAAATCTATTCCCAACCTTTCCGAGTAATAGCTTTTACCTTTTTCTTCAGCAAACTTTATTAAAAGCTTCCAACGGTTACGGTAGAACTTCATACTACCTTCCGTGTATCCAAGCCGTAACATTTCGTTTTCAAGGTCTTGGAGTAGTTTCTTTAAAGGTTGCATTTGCATATACTATACCTCCTAAAATGATATTTTGAGCTTATTGCTCTTTCAATCATTTTAGGTATTATGCAAAGTAAATCAAATGCAACTATTGTTAATATAAGGATTTATAAAGTTTACTTTGCATAATAACTTTCTTTGCATAAGCCGCCTTGAGGTGTACCTTTCCTTGTAGGAACAAACTTACCCTCTTCCATAACACCTGCTTTAAGAAACTTTTTGATAGTATTTAAGGTTTTCCCATAAGAAATCTCTCTGGTTACCATTGCCATGATGAGCTTTTGTGAGATATTATCAAAGAAACCTTTGATATCCGCTTCCAGGACTACATTGTATCCCTGTTTGTGGTACTCAAAAAGCTCTTCAAGAGCTGTATGACAGCTTCTGTCTTGTCTATACCCATGGGAACTGTTGTGGAATAATCGCTCGAAAATCGGGTTTATGATGCGACGGATAACCTCTTGGGCTACACGACATTTTACAGAAGGAATTCCTAACGGGCGGAATTTTCCGTCCCCCTTAGGTATTAGTTTCCTCCTTAGAGGAATTGGGTGGTAGGTGTCTGTTTTGAGCTTTCTCATTAAGCTTGAAAGGTTTTCTTTAAGATTACTTTCAAACATTAAGATACTTACCTTGTCGACGCCTGCTGCTCCCCAATTCTTTCTTACGGACTTAAAGGCTTTTTTAAGGATTTCCATAGTAATCCTGCCTGTAAGGGAGTGATGTCGCTTTCTTTTCTTTCTGACCTGCATCATGCAAATGTCTCCTTATTGATTGAATTACCGATGATAGCCTTAATGCAATTCACTTAGATGTTGTTCTTAGCCGGGCTGGAACCTTCCCCGGAAAAGGAAAGGGATGATCTTTGTCTGAGACCTATGCCCCAGGGCTAACTGACACCATGCAAATACATAATTCTATCATTCTCTTGTCCGGTGTGTCCTTTTGACTTACGCTATAGTTGTAAGTCTCCTCCGGACACGCTGTGGACCCTAAAAGGCAAGAACCAGGAGTAGTCCCGTGCCTACCGAGTGCGTAATACTACCACTTCGGCTTAGCCTTATAGGTAGCACTTACTCCATGTTAAACATGAAGGACACCGTGAATCCTCGTTGGTCAACTGTTGCACCATTTTCCCCGGGTGAAACCAAACCAACCACCACCCCTGCCTGTTACAGGTAATCGCCTTTCCTGCATCAGAAAGCTTTGGATTTGCTTTAACGCTTCATCCTGGCTCGGGCCTTGGCGTGCGAGGGAAGGCCGAATCGTGATTCCCCCCGGAGTACCACTGCTTAGCCCCTTCATCGCAGCCCTTCGTTTATTGATACTAACGTTGGAACTACCCTGGCTGTTTACCCCTCATGAGAGTTCGGGCAATGGCTTCTGTACGAGGACGAACTCGCACAGGTAAGATTTGGCACATACTTTTATATAAAGTGAGCCGCACTGTTTGAGACTAAGTGCAACAGTCCGCAACTCACGCAAACCACAGATTTCATAGTGCAGTGAAGCTGCAAACAAAATTTGGAAATCCAATATGTCAAGATATTTTACCACGGAAAGACACGGAAAGAACACGGAAATAAAACGAAAATTTATTTTTTTTGTTGAATAATAGTTATTTAAAAATCCATTTTTACCCTGGTCATTCGATGTTTCCTTTAGATCATCCATGGTTCCTCTGTGTCTTTCCGTGGTTTGAATTTTTTTAATGGAATAAAATTCTTATTAAAAAAACAAGAATTTGAAAGATAGTAGTACAGATTTTTGAAAAAAGATATTTTTATTCAGTTATTTCTGCTGAGTCATTTTGAGTCTAAAATATCGTCTATGAAAGAATATTTTTCTGTTTTTTAGAAGAAAAATAAGTTTTATTAACTTTGATTTTAGATTTTTTAGTCCACAAACCTAAATTTTTCGGGGAATTCCCTCCCAAACCCTTGCGTGATATTATAAAAATTACTATCATTAATTCTGAATGCGGTCATGATTTTTTCGGAAGAGCCTTTGCCGGAAACAAAAGAATATTCTGTGAATGAGAAGCAAAGGAAATCTACCTGGGCAAGATTAATCAAGAAGGTCTATGGTGTGGATCCATTTATCTGCCCCCGCTGCGGTGGTGCGATGAAAATAATTGCTATTATTCTTGATTCGGAAGAAACAACGAAGCTACTGAAACATTTAAAAAAGATTGGAAGAGCCCCACCGAATTTAGATACTGAAAGTTTAAATTAATTTTTTTCTCGATTTTGATGGTTTTTAAGGGGAAGGTATGTAATCAGGATTGCATAAAACGTTCTGATGGGCAGGAATTTATGCAATTTGTGAATTTGCACGATTTTTTTTCTTGACTTTTTACATTTTGTACTGTATAATTGGTTCAAATGGTGAGTTTGTACCGACTTTTTAGAGTATTTTATGCAAAGGGAATTATAAGTTTATCTATCATTAGTATGCTGAAATCTGCAGCCAGGTTCATGCTTCGGGAATGGATGTGCTGGAAAAAGAAGATATTACCCTCAACATTATCCATGCCCTGGATTGTAATGGTCCACGGAGACGTAAGTTTTTTGAGTAGACTCTTCCGGAACGAGTGAACACTTATCATTTCATGGAATTTGCCGGGGATAACGGGACGCCGATGTATGGGAAATTTAAGAGCGGTGAAGTAATGTATTTTTGTTTTTTGTTGAGGAAGCGGGGTGTTTTAAGATGAGTGAATCTATCTGAAGAAGGGGTGTGGGGAAATTATATAAAGAAAGCAGGAAGGGCAGAAAAATGTAATATAGGAAGAATAGGCTTGTTTTTTGGAATTTTACGATTTACTAATTCTTATCTCAATATATCGGTATTTCGAATTAAATGCATATATTGCACATATTTGTGGTTATTCATTTTATCTAATTCTATTGGTTTTCAATTGGCCAGGAATGGAACCACAAAATTTAATAAAATACGCTAAAAGAATGTTCCAGATTGGAATTATTAAAGAACAATAGTCTTGTTTTTTCAACGTGTATAGAATATTATATGCAATATAATATCTAAAGTGGTAATATTGGTAAATGAATTCACTTGATAAAAATTATCTATCTCTACAATTCAAAGTTCAAATATATTCCAAAAATGGAACTGAATTCCATAGTTTTTTCGAAGATATTATGGAAAAAGCATTTTTAGATTATCAGAAAATAAAACCCTATGGAAACAAAGGAGATGGTGGCAATGATGGCTATAGAAAAAAAGATGGTATTTATTTCCAAGTTTACGCCCCAGAGACTCCCAAAATAAATGAGAACAATGCTGCAAAAAAATTTAGAAAAGATTTTGCCAAGCTTAAAAACGAGTGGGATGAGATACAAAAAATAAAAGCGTACAATTTTGTTTATAATGACAAATATAGTGGCTCTGTTCGGGCACTCGAACAAACAATATCTCAGTTAGAAAAAGAAAATATAAATATCATATTTAAATTATTCTTAGCAAAAGATTTAGAAAGTGTATTTTTTCTATTACAAGAAGCAGATATTTTAAATTTAGGTTTCAATATTGATACAAGAATGGCTATTTCAAATGCGGACAAATATTTAGAGTTAGTTGAAATTGCACTTGATAGAGAAAATACCAAAATGGCTATAGAAATTTTATATAATAGCAAAAATATAATTAATACACTAAACAATGAATGGTTATCTTTAAAGTACGAAATTTTAGAATGCAGGTGTTTAGTAAAATTAGAGAAAATCGAGGATGCCTTAGAAAAATACCAGAATATTGCAACAAGATTTCCAAATGATCCTCATGCTTTATTGTATTTAGCCGAGATTTATTTGAATTATGGAGATTTTACTAAAAACAAAAAATTATTAGAAAAGGCAAAAGAAATAGACAATAATCATTGGCTCTTACAATTAGAGGAATTAATCAGGAAAGATCACCTCGGAGAAAAAATTGTTATAGCAAATGTAAATGAGGATACATTTCCAACTAGTTCGAGGAAAAAAGCAAATTTCTATCGTGTCTATGCACCTTTTTTTGAAAATTCTGGAGATAAAATAAATGCAGATAGATTTATAGCCAAAGCCATCCGCCTAAATCCAGACAGATTTAGTAATTATATTACTAAATTATTACTAAGCGAAAATAGATTATTAATAGTAAAAGATACTGCGTTATTACTCCAGAAATCCCAAAAACTTTTAGAAGAAATTGAAAAAATAAATAATAATTTTTCTAAAAAGGGCAATATTGGTGCAAGAAATAAAGCAATCTTAAATAGTATAAAATTAAATGTACTCCGTTTACAGGAAAATTTCCCGGAATTTGTAAAAACATCAAAAGAATCATTCAAATTAATCTTAAGTTGTAGTTATGACAAGCAGATAGATCGAATACTTATAACCTTTCTTTGGATTGTTTTTTTGCCAAATAATGACTTGAATCAGTTATTAAAATATCTTAAAAACGCAAAAAAAGAAATTTCGAAAGATTTAGCAAGAGCACTTATATTTCAATTTAATATGAGAGATAGTTTGTTAACAGAAGGAATAAAATTCTTTGAAGAAATTAAAAATGAAAAATACCTTTCTTTAATAAACGATCTTAAATATAAAAAACATGAAAAAGTTTTAAAATTTTTAAAAAATGATATACCACTTGCAGAAATAATTGCCAGTACGCTTAAAAATTTTCCTCATTTAAGAGAGAGAATAATTAAAAATCTACCTGGAAATAAAAATATCCAAAAAGAATGGTTATTACTATCGTTATACTCTGATGAGAAAAACTATGATAAAGCTTTTGAAATTATAAAACAAATTAATTTAACAAATTTGAGTTACTATGAGTGTAAGCCAATATTAAAAATAATCCAAGAGAACAAAGCCTGGGATTATGCAATTGTAATTTTGAAAAAACTTTTAGAAAAAGAGAGAAACGAGAAAGAAAGATTTAATCTTACAATACAGTTGTTTGATGCTTATCGCAATCTTAATAAATATCCAGAAGTAATAGAAACCGGAGAACAACTATTACAACAAGATTTACTTGAAAATATTTTAGATCCAAAGAATAAAGAAACACTTCTTGCCGGAACCGTGTTCGCATGTCTTGAAAGAGGTAAGTTTGATACTGATGCTCGTAAAAAATCACAAGAGATACTTGAAGAATACCAATTAGAGCAATCTTCTCTTGAATTTAGGGTTGGTATAGAAGCTGAAGTATACCTTATAAATAACAAACCACAAAAAGCACTGGAATCTGTCATTGCAGGTGTAAAAATAAAAAAAATTCTTTCTATAGAAGAATATGCAAACTTATATTTTATATTAGACATAAGAATTGGAAACCAAATTGACTTAAATTTAAATTCTTTAAATCAAATTACAGAAAACACATTTATTAAACTTAACAGTAATGCCACGTGGTATTTCATTGGTGAAGGTAATGAACTTGATACTATAAAAATTAAAAAGAACAATGATAAATATTCATTATATATCAATAAAAAAGCAGGAGAAAAAATCACTTATACTGAAAAATATAGTTCAGCAAGCAGGGAAGAGACCATTGAAAATATTTTTACGATAGAACAATATATTCTGTGGCAAGCTATACACAATTTTCGAATACTTACCAAAGATGATGCTCTTACTGGAGTAACAAGAATTGATGTTCCCGAAAAAGATGGAATCATTGATGTTAAATATTTATCAGAATTTTTTAGAAATATACACAATGAAACTGAACCATTTTTTAAAAAGTATTGCCAAAATAATGTACCATTAGCTCTTCTATCTACAATTCAAGGTGGGCTTGTAAATGCAATTGGAAGAATACAACAAGAAAAGAAAGGTTTTATTAATTTTAGCACAGGAACCATCCAAGAATTAGAAAGACAGAAAGAAGTCGCAAGAAAAATTATAGAAAAAGAGAGTTTTTTTTATATTGATGGGACATCTGCTCTTTTATTATCGGAATTAGGATTATTTAAAAAAGTTTATAATTATCTCCCAAATCTAAAAGTACCACAATCAGTAATAAATTTATTGATTAATAATACTGAAAGATTCAACTATATACCAGGACAAACAGGTCGCTTTGGATATGCTCAAGGCAATATTACTTTTCATTTTATCGAGAAAGATAGGTTAGATTTAATTAAATCAAATCTATCTATAAGTATTAAATTACTTGAATCTAAATCGAAAAATGTTATCACTATTTCTCCAGCTAACAAAACTAATTGCTTTTCAGAACAAAAAATCCCTCCTGAATTAAGTGATGCTTGTATATTAGCACAAAAAGAAAATCTACCAGTTTTAACAGAAGATTTTCTTTATTTAAAAATGAATGAGGTGGAAACAGAGAAAAAATCACCAAGCTATTTTTCTACTTTTATTTTACTGAAAGTACTTTATGAAACAAGAAAAATTAGTTTTATTGAATATTTAGATATTTTCGAATATTTATCTTACTACCGCTTAAGATTTATACCCATTGAACCAGATGATATTGAAAAAGCTGTCCTCGGCGATGAAAAAATTAAAGTAGTTAGTCCTGAAAATATAAAGAAATTTAACTTTCCTCTTACACTATCAGAAGCATATGGAGTTCCATTTCAAAGTGCATTCAATGTCGTAGCAAGTTTTTTATCAAAACTGTTATATGATAATTCAATTACATCAGAAATTATGGAAAGAATATTCTCAGAAATAATTCAATCATTTCCTACAAAAATGGTAAAAAGAAACCTCGCACAATTATTTTTAGAATTTTGTATCAATTTAGAAAAACAAAATAAATCAATGTTATTATTAATCCAAAGAAGTAAATTTGTACAAAACAAGATAGACAAATTAAAGAATACTATAGCTATATTTAATTATGGAACTCAATTATAGAGAATAAAATAATACATTATTATACCAAAAGGAGAAATAAAATGAATGCAAAAGAAATCGCTCGAAAAGCAATTGAAATCATGAACAAAAAAATTACTAATGAGATTTTTTTAATCATCCAGAACAACCGTCCCCTCATGCATGAATATTTAAGAGCAGTTGAATCTAATGGACTAGATGCAGTAAACCAAATTATCGGTAAAGAAGTAAAAATAACATATAAATTAACAAATACCATTGAAAGAGAGGACAAACCTACTTGCACATTAATTCAGACTCATAAAATATTTGAATAAAACTGCATAGCAGAAGATTGAACATAGCATTTAACATATTTTTGTACGTATCATAAAAAATACATTTTCCTGCCATTCCTGCTTTCTTTACTAATACATTCTATTTTAAACATAATTTTTTATATGAAAGGAGTTTTTACTTTGCACATATAAAGCAAACAAAAAATTCATAACAATGTAATTCAGGAAAGATGGACTATTTTTTTAATATGAATATGGTACTACATGTAGTATGAAATGAGTATCCAACCTAGTGCGATCATTATTAAATTACCCTTAAAAAAAAGCCTTTTGATTAATCAGTGCCTGAACGAAAAAGTATAAATACTTATATCAAAAAGAAATATGAATTGCAAAACATGCTGAAGATTTATAAAAAAATAAAATATAGCATTGCATAAAAATGGTAAATATGTCATAAATTATTATTTATAGTAAGTTAAACACTTTTGATGATATAGATAGTTAAATTAAGCAACAAATCTTTAAAGAATTTTATTTTTGTCCTTCATGTTCTCAAAAAAGGACGGTGCTTTTTGGTGAGTATTTGGCTGATGAAATGCTTCTGCGGCTTTCTCATAAATTCATTACGATAAGTTTACCAAAGACTCTTCGTATATTCCTTAAAAACGATAAAAAGCTGTTTTCAGATAAGAATTTAAAAGTTTTTGACGCATGCGATTTTATAGCGGCTATTGTTTCTCACATACCTCCTCCAAGGCTCCATCTTATCCGTTACTATGGTCTGTATGCATCTCGAAGTAAAGGCAAGTGGGCAGAAAATGATCATATTGTTCGACTTGCCCCGGAAGGATGGAAGAAAAAGCTAAGCCAAAATTATTTGGGTAAGGATAATGAAACAAAACCACAGGAGATACCTGATAGATTACAACGTTCTGCTTGGGCACGACTTATCAAAAAGGTCTATGGTATAGATCCGGGAAGAGCTTTGTCTGGATGTTGATAAAACGGTTAAGTAAATCTTAATATTAAAGATATATGATGATTGCAGAAAAAAACAGATATTTTTCAATCCTTATGATAAAAAAAAAAATTTTGTTGTCATTATGGTTATTTAAAAAATACGTGCTATGTTTTTAAAGAAGAGATTTACAAATCAAGACAGTAGTAAACGCCCCGTCACTTTTGCGGATGATTGTAGAAAATCACCTAACAGGGTTCATTTGCTTTTATAAAACAGACCATAAAACCGGAGGAGTTATGAAAAGAGAACTTTTTCAT
>JABUBK010000235.1_pt1 | contig 12552 bp, 15 predicted proteins | sample 7332671 | NCBI WGS metagenome assembly JABUBK01 (sample SAMN07256342, study PRJNA390944) | subsurface metagenome | isolation source: Methane hydrate marine sediment | place: Pacific Ocean: Eastern North Pacific, ODP site 1244 | collected 2002
TTGGGGAAACAGTCCACTTTTAAACTTTAATTACTCCAGTTTTAAAATTTAATTAACAAAAAGTTGGTGTTTGATTTGACTTCTCAAAAAAAACCATTTATGATATATAATAGTCTAATAACTAACCGATAAAAAAGTAGTAAAGCGAAAGGAAACATCTAACGAAATTTCTGAAGCATAATAGACATTTAGTATTTTGGAAAAACTAAACTATTACGGTCGAATCTATAAATACAAAGGGGGTGCAAAAAATATGAGTTTTGGAACTTGGGCAGATTCAAAAGTAAAAAATTTAGGCTGGGTAGATGTAAGGCTAATAAAACTTAGTGCTATGGGTTTTATTTTAACGATAGCGAAGCTTTGGAAACCGCTGCTTAGTTTAGATTGGTATTGGTATGCTATAATTAGTGTGTTAGCAGCAATAAGACCAATATATAAAGCACTTAGGAAATAAGGGAGGAAGTGAGGGTCAGGCGTTGAAAGCTGGATTTATTATATTCTCGTTAGCATAAGATAGAAAGTAAAGAAGCATATAAAGAGCCTAACAACTAGATGACATTTTTTTAAGATAGAGCATAATGGGAAACTTTGGTAAATTTCCTAATAAGGAGGGAGGAGAAATGAAAGAAAAGGTAAAAGGCAATGAAGGACAGATAGGTATCGATTTCTCAAAATATATAGATGAATCTGTAGCTAAACATATAAGGTTTCTCGTAAATGCGAACTCTCCCATTGTCTATATAATCTCGTGGGAGGAGACGCGGGTTAAAGCTACCATAGAAAGCGTAGTTAAAAAAAAATACATAGTCAAAAGAAATGGTGGAGAAGAGAGGTATGTGAGGTGGGGTCCAAGGGAGATAGCAGATTGGTCGAGTGTAAAGGGTCTCGTCTTCGAGGGTGAGAAGGGACCTGTACCTGGGACAAAAGACGATCCGTTGATCGCTTTGGACGAAATCATACGGAAAGAGAAATCCACAGCTTTTATCTTCTCCGATTTTCATCACAATATAAAACCCGGTTGCGACCCAAGGTACATTCGGAAACTGCGGGAGGTAGCGTCCGCCAATAGATGGAATCCTCATACCCTATTTCTCATATCTCCGGTCCTTATCCTCCCGGATGAACTACAAAAGGATGTTACCGTCATTGATTATCCCCTTCCTTCCTTTGAATACCTCCGTGCGTTTCTGGACGATATAATTGAGCAGCTATTTCGGAAGCGGCCGGATGTAAGTGTTGAATTGGGCGAGAATGGAAAAGAAGAAATGGCACGCGCAGCAGTGGGTTTATCCATTGAGGAAGCCTACATGGCATATTCAAAATCGATTGAGGACGATTTGAAACTTACCACTGATGATATCGAGCTAGTGTTGGATGAAAAGAGCCAGGTGATAAGGAAAACAGGGGTTATGGAATACTTTTCTCCGAAGGACAAGCCTAGGGACATCAGTGGTATGGACGCTCTGCGAAAGTGGCTTAGTAATCAGGAAAAGTTACTTAACGTCCCTAAACCTCCAATGGGTCTAGCCCGGCCAAAGGGAACATTGGTATCTGGAATGCCAGGATGCGGGAAGAGCCTTTGTGCAAGGGCAATATCTGCCGAATGGGGCTTTCCACTACTCCGACTTGAAATGGATAGGCTGTTTAGTGTTATTGGCGTAACACCTGAAGAGAGCTTTCGGAACGCAATCAAGACTGCAGGAACTATCGCGCCATGCATTTTGTGGATTGATGAAATCGAAAAAGCATTTTCAAAAACGGCCGCAAGAGAAACTGGTGCTGCATCAAGACTATTCGCATACTTTCTTACCTGGATGCAAGAGAAAGAAAGTTCGGTGTTTATTTTTGCCACGGCAAATCGGCTTACTGACTTACCTGGGGAATTGCTACGGGCGCAGCGTTTTGAGAAGATATGGTTTGTAGATTTTCCAAATAAGGACGAGCGCCGCAAAATTTGGAAGTCGCTATTAGAGAAGCACACAAGCGCTAATCTGCTTAGCAAGAAGGAGTTCGATGAATTTGCCAAACAAACCGAGGGTTTTAGTGGAGCCGAGATATCACAAATAGTGAGAGAAGCACGGAGTAAGGCGTACATTGAGAATGATAGGGAACTGCGAAAAGAAGATATAGACGATGCCCTTAAGGAAATAAAACCGGTTCGTCCCCCGGGTCTTGAAGAAATAAGGGAAAGAGCCCAAAAAATCGGGGCAATAGATGCTTCGTCAGGAGAGCCGCTCAAGGAGCTCGAAAAATAAGGAAAAAAGCCCAAAAAGTCGGGGCAAGGAACCCTTCGCAGCTCTGGCTTCTTGAGTTATGTTAGGTGAATACTCAGTAAACCCCGTTAGAATCCCACCAGAAGGGTAGTGATTAAACCATTCTTCTAATAAAGACAAAACTGCCTCTTTTCTCTTTCTTCCCTGTTCCATCCTATCCATCTGTCTCTTAGGTTTAGTTTAAGTACTGCATCAGCAAATCCTATACAACCAAGAAGAAGCCTCCTTTCAGAGTAAATAAAGTATTTTGCCTGATTGCCAATCACTCGTCGATACCCCAGGTAATGATACTTGTCTATCAGATAATTCCAGAATCTTTTTTCAGTGCTCTTTTCTGCCATTATCCAATATCCCTACTTACTTTTTTGATTATCTTTATTTCAGAAAGACTGAATTCTCGGCCACGGAAGATATACAGTTTATCTCTCATAACTATTATATAGCATAAAAATTAAATAGGTGTAAGGGTGGAAAATATTTTAGGACAGAAGATATTTTTCTTCCCGTCTTCTTGCCGAAAGGGAAAGATTATAGTAGGATTAAACTTGTAAGATTTGGGCAACTAAGAAGTTCAGAAAAATTTAAACGGGGTTGACTGAATATTTACTATGTTAGACTATTTATTATTCATTATCGGCCTTGTGGGGGTATATTTAGGAGCCGAATGGCTTGTTAAAGGTTCATCAAAACTCGCGTTCTCTCTGGGTGTAAAACCTGTAGTGCTCGGTCTTACCATTATTGCATTTGGCACATCAGCACCTGAGGGTGTGGTAAGTATACTTGCTGCTATTAAAAAGTTAGAAGGCATTGCTATTGGGAATGTGATTGGTAGTAACATAGCCAATATCGGGCTTATACTTGGACTTTCCGCATTGGCAAGACCTATAAAAGTAGAATCAAGCTTTGTGAGAAGGGAGATCCCGATAATGCTTTTAACCTGCGTGCTTCTCTATCTCCTAAGTATTGATGGAAGGCTTGGTCGAATAGATGGTCTCCTTCTCTTTTTAGGAATCGTAGGATTTATTCTCTACCAGGTCATAATTGCCCGAAGGCAAGTAGGAAAAGAAAAACTGAATCTGCAAAATAAAAAATGGCAGAATGGAATGCTCACTATTATAGGGTTTGGGTCTCTTCTCTTCAGTGCTTGGTTTCTTATTAAATCAGGGGTGAACATTGCACGGAGATTTGGGATCAGTGAATTTGTTATTGGACTTACGATGATTGCCGTTGGGACCTCCCTACCAGAGCTCGCAACCTCCATGGTCGCCTCACTAAGAAAGAAAAGCGGTATCTCCATAGGGAATGCAGTGGGAAGCAATATCTTTAACATCCTGCTTGTATTGGGTATTGCGTCAATGATTACACCAATTGTGATAGAGAAAAATTTACTTATCATAGAATATCCAATAATGATTGGGTTCAGCTTATTACTTCTCCCGTTTGCAAGAAGCAGGTTCACCCTAACGAGAATAGAGGGTTTAATTTTTCTCTTGGGATACGGTACATTTATAGCAAGACTTTTTCTGTAATGAACAGGGATTATCACGGGTAGAAAAAAATACTACTTTTCAAAGTAGAGACTAATTTAGAACATACTTCTCTGAGAGGGATACACTTTATGGACTCAAATTTTGAAAACGCTAATCTAAAATACGCCATACTATTAGCCACTAGTTTTGACAATGCAAACTTAACCAACATGGACGTTCTAGCTTAGGAATTATAGAGGACATTCTAACTAGATAACACATCAAGAGCTAAGTAATGTTAGCTAAAATTTAAAAGTGGACTATTAAAATTTAAAATCGGACTATATTAAGGTCAGAATTTTTAATCTGGTAGACATTAGTAAGTATATCTTTATACCAGATTCTAACCTCTGCTAGGCCTATTTTCTCATCAGGGGCAATACGAAGCTTAGTCAAGTCCATTTTTTTCTGTACTTTTGCTCCAGGACCGGGAGAATATATCTCTGAGTTCAGTTTTTTGTAGACTCACCCTCGGATCATCGCTGATATTCGACCATATACCAGCATTTGCTGAAAAGAACTAATAGATCCCTAACGATCAGATATACGTGATCCAGTACCGTTCTTTCTCAAAATGTGCTACGGTGGCTTAGGCAGTCGCTACTGCAGTTTCTTGAGGCTCAACCTGGAGAATCTGATTTTCTCCTTCGTAGAGCTCATCCATGCGAAGATACCGTTTGCCGGTAAGCCACTCCTCGTTCTGCTCGATACAGAGAGCTGAGATGAGGCGAAGACAAGCCCCCTCATTGGGAAATATGCGTACGACCCTGGTCCTTCGCTTGATCTCCTGGCTTAGGCGCTCCAGCATGTTGGTAGTCCTCAATCTCGTGCGGTGGGAGGCCGGAAAGTGATAACAGGCTAAAGGAAGGGAACAATCAGAAAAGTTGGGGGTAGGGAAGAATGGAGATTAGATTAAAGGGAGTTTTTATCCCGGGAGAAATAGAGTCAAAAATTGAAGAAGAAAGAAGAAAAAAGGGAATTCCTATTTCAGAAGGGGTATGGCAAGATTTAAAAAGGATGTCTGAAACTTATAAAGAATCTTTAGAAATTTAACATAGTCCCTCGTACAGTATTAAGATCTCCCAACTATCTCTGCCCAAGCCGCCTCGTAAGTCTTGAGATCCCTATCAGAAAAGAGAACAAAGCGCACTTCTTCAAAATCGTGCTGGGTAAGAAAGTCTCGAACAGTGGAAAGAGCCACCCGAGCAGCAGCCTGGATGGGGTATCCGTAGGCGCCTGTGCTGATAGAGGGAAAAGAGAGGGACCGAATACCCTTTTCTTTGGCTAGAGCAAGAGAGCTCTGGTAGGCATTGATGAGAAGCTTTTCTTCGTCCTGATTTCCACCTCGCCATATGGGACCAACACTATGAACGACGTATTTGGCTTTGAGTAATCCTCCCGTGGTGATGACTGCTTCACCGGTAGGACATCCTCCCTGCTTTGCTCGAATCTTCTTGCATTCCTCCAGGATCTGGGGGCCGCCTGCTCGATGAATGGCTCCGTCTACCCCACCGCCTCCCAGAAGACTGCTGTTGGCGGCGTTGACAATGGCTTCGGTCTCCTGCGTGGTAATATCTCCCCGGACAAGAGTAAGTTTGGTATTTCCTACTTTAGTTTGCATTGTTTACTCCCAAAAGATCATCCTATCTTTAGAGAGAGAGGCTGCCCACTTAGTCACTCCATAGCTTTACCAGGGTAGGGACAAGCAGGCTGTCAACAAATTGGTATCCTTTTTCGAAATCTTCTGTAGTGATTACTCTATTCTCCATTGAAGCGTTTCTGAAGGCATAGGTGAGGGCTATGGTATCCCGTCTCAGCTCTTGCCTTAGCTCTTGAGTGAGCTTTCTTGTCTCTTGAGCAAGCTCCTTTTGTGTTTGTTCCATGCTTCTTTGTGCCCTTTCCACACTAGAGATTGCAGTTTGGGAGATCCTCAGGGCTCCAAAGAAAATGCTTGCCGCCAATACCACCAGAGCGAGAACAATACCCAGATTTCCCCAGCTTATTTTCATTTTTGGTCCCTCCTTCCCGGTCCAGCCGGGTGTGGTCTACCTTTAATTTCTTTTATTCAGATTAGGAGTCTCTCGCCTTCCCTTTTAGAGATCTCTAGAGCATACTGGAGAGCCAGGTCTCCAGGAACCACCATGTTTAGGGGGAATTCCTGGCTATTCGACGCACAAAATCAACTGTTTTTTCTCTGAAGGTGTTGTAGGCACCGGTGAACTCGGTCATAGTTTTTACCACGGATCCAAAGGTAGGCCATTCGGTTATCTTAAGACCCCCCACGCCAAAATTGCCTTTGATCCCTACTCTGCTAAGTTTCTTTGCAAGCTCAGCGGTAAGTTCATAGGCTCTGCGGAAATCTGGTAATTTCAGCAGCCTGGCCAGAATTCCTGGGTCATGATCTTTTAGGATGGCATCTTCGAAATCTGATAATTTGAAATCTTCTTGACAGGAAGCTTCCAGAACACTCTGCTGATGATTGGGAAACTCGGTATTGGTCATATTTTTCCTTGCCAGCGTAAAATAAGTGTCATTTGGTTTCCTCTTGGAAGCTGGGAGAAGGTCAATCTTATCCATAATCTCCTCCGCCTCAATCCTGGACAAGCCAAATTGTTTCTCAAGATAGCTCAGCCACCTGGCTCTATTTTCCTGGCTGAAGAAGATTTTGTAGACTCTCTGGGCCACCAGAGTTCCGGCATACCCAATGTTACTCTCCAGGTTCTTAAGGAAGGTAGAAGTCGTCTCATTGGAGTGACCATGGATCTTGGCCTCAGCTATGACCTCTACAAAATCTGGATTAGTTAAGGACTTCAGGTACTTGTAAGAAGAGATTGTTCTCACTTTCTCCTCAAAAGAGGAAAGCTCTTCCACTTCCTCAGCGGCACCCAGCCTTTGGGCGAACTCCTTTAATAACTGGCCCTGGTCTTTAGTTTCCCCCAGTGCTTCGGTAAGGAGCCTTTCAGCTTCCAGGTCTCGAAGATGACTCTCCAGTCGGCCGCCCATGTTGGTCTCATAGACCTGGGTAGGGGATATTCCCATCTTCAGGGCGGCTGCCATTCCTTCCATGGCTGCCATAATGAGGGTGACCTCCTGGGATACGGTGTAGGTAACAGTATTGTTGGTACCTATCCCCAGGCTGTTGAGATCCCGAGTGATTTGGATAGAGGCGGGATATCCTCCTGCCACCTTAAAGACAATGTTAGGCCTTCCTCTTTCATCGTTATTTGAGTAGCCCCACATCAGGTGAGAGTCGTAATTCAGGAGGAACTGCTCCGCAGAGGAATAAATGGCTAAGGCGTCTTTCAGGCTACCCTCCGAGCTGTCTGCCACATTGGGGTTAAGTTGATAGCTGACCATGCCGTCGTGTTGATTCGAAAGAAGGGCGATAGGTCTGAAGACGGCCAGATTTGGCCAGAGGGCGGTTTTGGTTGCTTCCATGGCGATCTCATCGGCAAAGTCTTCCGGGCTCTGGTGCCACTGTGGATGGATATTAACCACTTCCCTGAAATCCTCCCAGAGACTGGGGTCATCCTCATAGGCCCTGGCAGCTAGTACTGGGTTGGTGGAAACCTGGACGTATCCTAAGTGCCTGAGGTACCTTAGACCGATGGCGTAGTCGTTGCCGAATTTACCAAGGCCCTTTATTACCATTTGATAGTAGATGTTCTTCTGGATTACTCTCCTAGCCTCAGAAACAAAGCTTGCTGCCAGGTTTTCCTTCTCGAGTCCTCCTTCAATTTCCTCCCCCATCCTGGCTACCATACTTGCTCCTGCCATCACCTTTTTCATATCCCGGATAAACTTCTCTACTACCGCCTCGGCGACACAAACTCTCGAGCCAGTGAGCCCTTCCTTTCTTTCTAGATGCTCCCACACCTTAAGGGTGTGCAGGATGCGCTCATCTGTCTCTTTCACCTCGTCAGTAAAAAATCCAGCTATTCTGCTCTCTATTCCGGCCAGATTTAGTGCTATTTCCATAAGTACCTGGTAAGCCCACCCACGGCGCTGAATTTTCTTCCTTAGAACCTTCCCCGAATCTTCTGAGGTAGCTCTGCTCCTTATAAACTCAAGATTGAGCTGACGAATTACACCTCCCACTGTCTCATTGAGCTTCCCTCTCATTTCCCTGTGAAGAATATGATCTGCGGCTAATTGGGGCTCGCCTGCCAGAGCAGTGCGGATAATGTGTTCTGAGTGATCTAAACTTATGGGTGGGGAGATGAGTTTTTCCGGACGAGATCTAACAATAATTGAGGTAACATCTTTTGCTTTCAGCATTTATTTACCTCCTTACAGCTTAAGAGTGAACTTCTAGACGAATGACTAATTAGACAGATTCTCTTTTTGCAGGACGTAAGGCCTGTGATTGTGGGAGAGTCGAAGAAGAACATATGATTAATGTGGGGCGATGGTATTCCGGTGAAGTATGCTTTTGAGCTCTCTCTTGGGTACGTGAAGTACCCCATGCTCATCCTTCCAGTATTTGACCGATTCCTTAAATTTTTCTTCTACAGGAGCCTCATTGGGATAGCCTAAAGCAACTACCAGATCGATAAGATATTTTTGGGGGATATTCAGACTTTTCCTTAATTTATCCCTATCAATAGCAGCAAAGGAGCAAGAGCCAATATCTTCTTCAATGGCTGTTAGAATCATATTCTCCACAGCAAAGCCAACATCGTGGCGATATCTAGGTGCCTTGATTTCTTTATTTATCAGGACAATGATGTAAGCGCGGGGAGCTTCACCAGGTGTGGGGGTACCATCAGGAATATATCCCGCCCAATGCAGAGTAGAGAAAACCTGATCCAGAAGATCCTCTCGATCAATGATAAGGTACTCACAGGGCTGCAAGTTTGCTGCTGAGGGAGCGAGTTTTGCAGCATTAACGCACCTTTCAAGTATTTGGTAAGGGATCTTCTTTTCTTTAAAACGACGGATGGTTCTTCGCTTTAGGATAAGATCATAAAGGCTCATTGTCTTCTCCCCTCATTATTCCTCTTTAATTTCCCAGAGCTTAATTGTCTTAAGGAGATGCCAGAGCCCCCTGATAGGTTCCATAGATCTTGCTGGCAGCTTTTTGAAGCTCACCTCTTTCCTCCTCGGTTAAGAAGGGTTCCAGGGTTGGGCCAATGTTCTTTCCCACCATGGAGGGGATACCTACCATCACCGGTTCCGGTATCTGGGGGGTCTGATAGGGAGTAGCCACCGAGAGTACTTTGTTGTCATCTAGAGCTATAGATCGGAGAATGTCTCTGAAGGAAACTGCTGGACCCTGCCGGGTACCTCCGGATACCTGAATGATCATCCTGGAGATCTCTTTTACCGATTCTTTCACTCCCTCTTTATCCAGTGTTTTCTGGGTGCGGTTCAGATACTCCTCCAGAGGTTTTCCGTCAATCTTTACCGTTGACCACAGAAAGACGGCATTAGCGCCGTGTTCACCTCCTACAAAACCTCTCACAGCAGTAATGGGAACATCTAGCTGTTTGGAGAGCTCGGAGCGGAATCTCTGACTTTCCAGGTTTGTCCCCGTACTGATAACCCAATCGGCTCCTGAGATCTTCTTAAAGAGAGTCCCCATAGCGTCCACCGGATTGGTGACAATGACGAATTTAGCCTCAGGATTCCTGGGACCTAGAGCCTCGGCTATTTCTTTTATCATCCTGGCATTCACTGCTGTTAGCTGCGTTCTATCTTTCATTTCTGGAGTACGAGGGAAACCCGCGGTTACCAAAACCATATCGGCTCCCTCTACCGCTTTATCCTGATCATAGGCAAATATTTTCATGGGAACTCTGGTGCTGGCTATGGTATGTCGAATCTCCTCCGCTACCGCCTCTGCCAAGCGGGGAGCCACATCAACCAGAGTCAGCTCCTTTATCCAGAACTCATGAGCCAGGACTAACAGAGTCATTCTCCCTACTCTTCCCGTTCCTACCACTGCTAGATGCATAAGAGATCACCTCCGTGTGTTAATCTAGATCCTTAATTTGGGAGCCTCGTCTATCCAGCGTCTTTATAGCACAAAAAGAGTCCTCCGTCAAACTCCCCTTTTTGAGGGTATGAACTCGCAGTTTCCTCAAAGACAAGGAGATGAAGCATTGTTCCGCCAGCTTGATTTTGATTTGGTAATAGGATATAATGTGCTAGAAAGGGGATCTCGAGGGGAGTACTTCCCCTTGAATATCTCTGAAAAGAAATAGCAGGTGAGAGGAGCGAAGAGAGATGAAGGATGAAACTCGTCCCGAGAAAAAGGAGCAGCATACCAGGAAGAGGAGATTGAATTCAGAGACTTCAGGGAAAGAAGGAAACAAAGAATCTAATACCCTGGGAGGACTCCTGATGTTGGGAACATTAGGTTTCTTCGGGGGCCTACTCTGGATGGCTTATCAGAAAACAATCTCACCAATGAAGAAACCTAAGCCTGAGGTAACTCCTGAGGTTCCCCCAGAGGAGGAGTCTGTGGAGGAACTTGCGAGGCGTTTGAGGGAACTCCTTGCATCGCCTCCTCCGGAAGGAGAAGAGGAACTTAAGAGAGCGAAACAGAAAGAAATCCTGGAAAAACTCCAATCCAGGATGAAGCCAAAAGACTGGCCTCGTGTACAAGAGATATTGAGGAAGCCCAGGTCACCTCAAGGACAGTAGTATTTTCTTTTCCTCAATTCTTTGGGAAGATACTCCTGCTCTACTTTGCCTTGAGGGAAGGCATGGGGATACTTATAATCTTTGCCATAGTCTAATCTTTTCATTAGAGAAGTCACAGGATTACGAAGATGAAGAGGTACCGGTAAATTCAAGGTTCTTCCGACATCTTCCTTGGCTGCCAGAAGACCCTGGTAAGATGCGTTGGATTTTGGGGCAGAGGCGAGGTAGGTAGCTGCTTGAGCCAGGTTTATCTGGGCTTCGGGCATTCCCACAAACTCTACAGCCTGAGCCGCTGCCGTAGCTACTGAAAGAGCCTGAGGGTCCGCATTACCTACGTCTTCAGAGGCAAAGATAATCATTCGCCGGGCAATAAAGCGGGGATCCTCCCCTGCTTCAGTCATACGAGCTAACCAGTAAAGAGCGGCATCAGGATCGGATCCTCGCATCGATTTAATGAAAGCAGAGATAACATTGTAATGCTCCTCACCGGCCTTGTCATATAATAGGGCCTTGCTTTGAAGAGCTGCCTCAGATGCCTTCAGGTCAATGTGACGGATACCTCGTGAGTTGGGCTCGCTTGTTTCAGTAGCTATCTCCACCGCATTCAATGCCACCCGGGCATCCCCGTTGGAAACATTGATGATTAAATCCAGAGCCTCTGGAGCAATTTCTATTTTATATTGGCCCAAGCCCTTTTTCTTATCTTTTATAGCCCGCTCAACAATTCTCTTAATCTCCTTGAAGGTAAGTCTTTCCAGGGTAAAAATTCTGGTTCTGGAAAGAAGGGGTCCGATCACCTCAAAAGATGGATTTTCTGTAGTGGCACCAATCAGGATAATAGTCCCATCTTCCACATAAGGCAGGAAAGCATCCTGTTGAGCTTTGTTAAAGCGATGAATTTCATCTACAAAGAGGATGGTTTTTTGTCCATAGAGTTTTAGTCTAGCCTGAGCTTCTTTGACCACTCTTCTGACATCAGCTACCCCGGAGGCGACGGCAGAGAACTGGACAAAGTGGGAGTGAGTATGATGAGCGATAATTCGGGCCAGGGTGGTCTTTCCTGAGCCAGGGGGTCCCCAGAAGATCAAGGAGGCTAACCTATCTTTATTCATCATTTTCCGCAGAATTTTATCCTCTCCTACAATATGGTTTTGTCCCACGAATTCCTCCAGGCTCTCCGGCCGAATACGATCGGCTAAAGGAGCCTGCTTTTTCACCTCTTTGTCTTGATCTTGGCCAAACAAATCCATGTTAAATCCTCTCCCGCTTTTCTTTATGGCGATCTCCTCTTGACTCGCCTCGCTCTTCTTTGTTTGCTATTGGTTAAGTAAGTCTACCGTCCTTATAACATACTGCTAAAATATGTCAACCTGAACTTACGCAGGAATATTGACAGTTTTGCCGTTAATTGTAGGATAGAAATAAGAATGGGATCTAAAAAGATCCTTCCCAAACCCCTCTTAATGCTGGCCAGGGGAAAGGTAAGAAACTGGGATACTATGTGAGGAGGAGGTCCAAGTGAAGATAAATAAATGGGAAGAACAGCGCTCTAGTGAGGCAAGTAAGAGTAACCTATTGTTGGCAGGGATAATGGGTGTCGTATTGGTAGTGTTATTGCTGATCTATGTTTCCATACCCAGAGTTCCCACTGAGCGGAACCAGGGAATGCCAGAGCCAAAAGCTATAGCTGCCAGATCTGTAAAAGCGGTCAGGGAAAATTTGCGTCTTTCGCCGAATGGAACGAAGATTGGAGAACTAATTCAAGGAGCCCAGCTCAAGGTCCTTGAAGATCGGGGAGCCTGGCTTAGAGTCCAGGTAGAAGGCTGGATCTGGAAAGAATCAACATCTCCGTCCCCCGCTTGACCTCTTACCCTTCAAAATATCATATCCTTAAATGGTTAGTTTTCGTGACGGGTGACAAATTTGATGAAACCCTCCCTGGTTTGTCCACTATTTCTGCCGCCGCTGGCAGGCCCAGAGCCATATTAGGTTATTTGTTCTTTCCCTTACTCTTCGTTGGTGGTGTCTTCTTTTTGGTTTTCGTTGTCTCCTTCTTTTCTTCTTTAACCTCTTCTTTTCCCTCTGCTTCCTTTTTTACTTCC
>JABUBK010000236.1_pt1 | contig 12550 bp, 11 predicted proteins | sample 7332671 | NCBI WGS metagenome assembly JABUBK01 (sample SAMN07256342, study PRJNA390944) | subsurface metagenome | isolation source: Methane hydrate marine sediment | place: Pacific Ocean: Eastern North Pacific, ODP site 1244 | collected 2002
ACAGACATCAAGGCCTATAAGGTCTGCTAAAGCAAAAGGCCCCATCGGATGATTCATCCCTAATTTCATCACTGTATCTATAGCCTCCACCGTCCCCACACCTTCCATCAAAGCATATACAGCTTCGTTGATCATTGGAAGAAGAATTCTATTGGAGATAAATCCTGGAAAATCATTCGCCTCGACAGGAACTTTCCCCAAGGCCTCTGCTAAACCTTTAACCTGCTGAAAAGTCTCGTCAGAAGTCGCGATTCCTTTAATCAGCTCAACCAATGTCATCAAAGGAACAGGATTCATGAAATGCATACCCATAAAACGGGAAGGACGAGAGGTGGTAGCAGCAAGTCGGGTTATTGAGATGGATGAAGTGTTGGAGGTAAGAATAACTGAAGGATCCAGAAGTTTATCCAGATCTTGAAGAACTTTCTTTTTTACATCGAAATCTTCAAAAATAGCCTCCACTGCAAAATCGACCTCTTTTAGATCTTCAAGGGCTGTGGTTGTCTTGATTCGAGCCAATATTGCCTCTTTCTCCTCCTTGATCTTACCTTTCTCTATGAGTTTAGTAAGGCTTTTTTCTATTATTTTTAAAGACCTTTGGATATAATCTTCCACAACATCGTTAATAATAACTTCAAAACCAGAGGTAGCTGCAACTTGTGTAATGCCTGTTCCCATTGTTCCAGCGCCAATTATGCCTATTTTCTTTATGTCCATCCTTCCTCCTCTCTCAAACCATTTCCACAGCCATAGCTACAGCATCTCCTCCGCCCAGGCAAAGAGCGGCGACTCCTTTTTTAAACCCCCGATGCTTTAGAGCATAAATCAATGTCGTCAATATCCTGGCTCCAGTTGCTCCTATAGGATGCCCTAAAGCAACAGCTCCTCCGTGAACATTAACCTTTTCTCTATCAAGTCCCAGTTCTTTTATGAGCACTACCAACTGAGAAGAAAAGGCTTCGTTTATCTCGAAAAGATCAACATCTTCAACCTTCCAGCCTACATTTGCCAGCAGTTTATCAATCGCTCCTTTTGGAGCGTACATCACCATCGAGGGCTCAACTCCGTTGGTTGTGTGTCCTAAAATTTGAGCCATAGGTTTAAAGCCTTTCTCTTTGACCGCATCTTTTGAAGCCACAACCACTGCCGATGCCCCATCATTTAAACTAGACGCATTTCCAGCCGTCACTGTCCCATCCTTTTTAAAAGCAGGCCTCAATCTGGCCAATTTCTCCAGAGTTGTATCCTTGCGCGGCCCCTCATCCACAGCAAAAATTACCGGCTCACCCTTTCTCTGAGGAATTTCAACTGGAACAATCTCATCCTTGAAATAACCCTTCTCGATAGCATGGAGGGCTTTCTGATGGCTGTTAAAGGCATATTCATCCTGTTCCTGGCGAGTGGCACTAAATTTTTCTGCAATTACTTCCCCTGTCATGCCCATGTGTTGGTCATCAAAAGCACACCAAAGGCCATCAAGGATCATGGAGTCTTTCATTTTCATATCGCCAAATTTAACGCCTTCTCTTACACCCCAGAGGAGATGAGGCGCCTTACTCATACTCTCCATTCCGCCCGCAATTATGATTTCCTTCTCTTCGAGCCAAATGGCTTGAGCAGCCAGGGCCACTGCCTTTAAAGCTGAGCCGCATACTTTATTTATAGCAAAGCAACTCACAGTATACGGCACTCCCCCCTTAACAGCAGCCTGCTTGGCAGGAGCCTGCCCCAAACCACCTGAAACAACGTTTCCCATAATGACCTCATCAACAACTTCTCCCGAAATCCCAGCCTTTTTCATAGCTTCCTTAATGGCAAATCCACCTAATTCTGGAGCAGTAAAATGGCGGAGAGCCCCTAAAAAATTGCCGACGGCTGTGCGGGTGGCACTGACAATAAAAACATCCCTCAATTCACACATTTATTAGACCTCTCTCAAAAAAAATTGGAGTAAAATCAACTTCTTTTTATCATAATTAGAAGAGAGTGTAAACCAAAATTCAGTGTGTAAAATTGGGGACGGGTGGAGGCTATAGATACAGTGATGAAATTAGGGATGAATCATCCGATGGGGCCTTTTGCTTTAGCAGACCTTATAGGCCTTGATGTCTGTCTTCATATCATGGAAGTCCTTTATGAAGGGTTTAAGGATCCAAAATACAGGCCTTGTCCTCTTCTTAAAAAGATGGTGGATGCAGGCTATTTGGGCCGAAAGACAGGCAAAGGTTTTTATGACTACAGTTCGTAAGAATAAATATAAAAAACTCACCAAGTTGAGGAGGGAAAAATGAACGAAGAGCGCGCCCAAAAGCAAGCCTCTAGGGAGAGGGCGATTGAGGCTGCCCTTTCTCAAATAGAGAAACAATTTGGAAAAGGCACTGTTATGAAGCTTGGCCAGAAAGAAGCGGCTGTCAAAGTGCCGACGATTCCCACAGGATCTATTGCTTTTGATCTAAGCTTAGGAGTAGGCGGATTCCCGCGCGGTCGAGTAGTGGAGATATTTGGGCCTGAAGCTACGGGGAAGACAACCCTTGCTATTCATGTTATTGCTGAAGCCCAGAAAATAGGAGGGCAGGCTGCTTTTATAGATGCCGAACACGCCTTAAGTCCGAATTATGCAGCTAATGTTGGCGTGGATGTGGATAATCTCCTCATCTCCCAGCCTGATTATGGAGAGCAGGCTTTAGAGATTGCCGAGGTTCTTGTCCGCAGCAGTGCTGTCGATGTTATTGTTATCGATTCTGTAGCCGCTCTGGTGCCCAAAGCAGAGCTTGAAGGAGAAATGGGCGACGCTCATATGGGGCTTCAAGCCCGTCTTATGTCTCAGGCCTTAAGAAAATTGACCGCTATCGTCAGTCGCTCGAAAACCTGTTTTATCTTTGTGAACCAGATTAGAGAGAAAATTGGATTCTTCCTTGGAAGCCCAGAAACGACTACAGGAGGCAGGGCTTTAAAATTTTACGCTTCCTTAAGAATTGACATCAGAAGATTGGCGACCTTAAAAGAAGGGGATAAAGTCATCGGAAACAAAGTGAAAGTGAAAATTGTAAAGAATAAGATGGCTCCTCCTTTCAGAGAAGCACAGTTTGATATTATTTATGGCGAAGGGATCTCTAAGGAGGGAGATTTGGTTGATTGTGGTGTGGACATTGGACTTATTGAGAGGACTGGAACCTGGTACTCCTATAAAGGAGAGAGATTGGGACAGGGGAGAGAAAATGTCAAAAAACTCCTTAAGGAAAACATAGAACTGGCTGCAGAGCTCGATCATGAGATTCGTAAGAAAGTAGGCCTTGTCTCTGAGCCAACACCAGAAAAATAATCTTTGGGCTTAATCTGGGATTTTTATATTAGGAAAAGAATTTTTTAAGGACTCAAATACCACAGCGGCTAATTTTTCTTCAAAATCTAGGATTTCTTGTCTTGTTGGTTTTTTTGCTTCCCATTCTTCTAGTTTTTTTTCGGTTTCAGCGAAGATTTGATTTTCAATCTTGAACAGTTTCTTTAAAACCCCTTCTCCTCGATAATGAATCAATCGGGAGATATTAAGGTATTGGCTCATATGGCCCCGCCGATCTGGGTAAAGATATGAGGTCAATGCCCTTGAGAAGTCATTAAGGGAAGACCTTTCAGCGCCATCGAGAATATCTGGGACATCTTTTGCATCTGTCCACAGCGGAACAGCTACGGAACAGATTGGCTGACCGAGAATAACCCACATCGTGGCCAGGTAGGCTTTTTTCTGACTTGGGGCGCCTTGGAAAAGGGCGACTGAGACGGTAGAGTTGCGGTTTATGGTGTCATTTGTGTTGATGTAAAGGGAGGAGGAAGGTTCATAGGCTTTAATAGCTGAAAGAGGATAGGAGTGAAGCTTTTCGTTTGCCAAGTCTCTAGCTGCTTCCTGAAGGATAAACCTGCAATCGAGTCGTCCTTCTGCAGAGGCCATTTCAAAAAGCTTTGAGGCTCTTTCAAGCCGGATATAGCCTCCACCTCTATTTTTTAGAGGAGCAGTGTAAGCATAATTTGTCCGAATAATATATCCTTGAGGAGCAACACGGGGATCATTTGCATCAAATTTTACAAATGAGGAGTTTCTGGTTTCAAAAAAACAGGCATTTCCTTTAGCATCGATAACCCCGAAATTCGCTCCCACTTTTCGTTTACCGTTGGTGGTTAGGAGGAGTTTTTCAAAATCGGGGACATCTCCGCATTTGGAAAGAGCCTGTCTCATGAAGCGGCCATTATCATTCATTCCTTCTTTGCCTTCAGCAAGATCTCCGGAGGCTGAATTCATGATGGCAAAACCTTCTGTGTTTATTCCTGCCCACACATGTTCGACCTTTTTATCTTTTGCGTCTATGAGAGCGATAAAACCGTATTTTTCGCCCTGGAAGTGGACCATTTTGTTCGCCGAGACTGAGGTGTCCCGATTTTTCCACATCAAAGCTCGTCCATCTCGAGTCGCTTTTCCTGATATGACTGCCACTGTACAAGGGAAGATTGACAGATGCTCCCCTAATAGAAGCAGAGAAAGAAATATCAATAACGATTTTGCGAGAATATTTTGTTTTTTCATTCCTTCCCTCCTTTTTTCTTTATGTTGATTTCTAAAAAAATCGCATTTTCGAAACAATTATCTTGGATGACCGACAGCACTCAGGTAGAGAATGCTTTCTTTCTCTCCATCTATATCCAGAAGCGAATTAACTTCATCATCATAAAGCGCCGCAATTTGACAGGCACCTAAACCTAAAGATACTACTGCCAGAGCAAGATTATGAGCTATATGGCCTGCTTCCATATAGATGTACCTGTACGCTCTCTGGTTGTATTTCCATTTTGATCTCTCAAATATAGCTGTCCAGGCAAAAACCACATTTGCTTTAAAAGCCATTTCCTGGTCAAGAGCAGTGCTTGAGATAGGTTCTCGGAAATCCCCTTGTCTGAGTTGCTCAAGCTCATGATTCTTGACAGCGTAATGATAAATTCCAGGTTGAATTTCCTCGACTTTATGGATAATAAGATAGGTTTCTACAGGATAGAGAGCTCCCGCTGAAGGTGCGGATCTCAGTTCATAGCCCATGTGTTCTTTAGTAATGCCTTGGGAGGCCCAGAGAAGCTGGGAGAGGTGGGTTTTCTTCAATGGTTTTTCTTTGAAATCCCTGATGCTTCGGCGTCGAGTAATAACCTTCCAGAGAGGCATGCCTCCTTCTTTATCGGGAGTATCTAATTTTATTCTAGGAGCAGAAGCATAGCGTTTATAGGCTTCTGGTTTGGTTTGCCAGAAAAGAGAGCCTCCAGGCAGTTTTCCTCTAAAATATTTTGTTTCTTTTTGGAAAAGATCTCCTATCCCTTTTTTCATTTTCTTGCCTTTCTTTTAAGATAGGGCTGTTATTTTTGATTTTCTTTTTTAAGTTTTTCGAGCTTTTCTCTGGCTTCTTTATATTTGGGGTTGATTGTTAATGCTTTTTTATAGTAGTCAATAGCTTTTTCTTTTTGCCCAGATTGAAGGTACATATCGGCCATAATTTTATGAAGCCTTGCATTCTTGGGAAAAAGTTCTGTCGTTATTTCTGCAAGAGCGAAAAGTCCCTTCATCTTTTTTGCATTTGAGAGCCTTTTTGCAAGATTGTAGAACTCATTAAGGCTAACACTGGAATGTTCAGGATTCATGGCAAAAGCTTTTCTGAAGAGGCTTCGAGCTGATTTTGCGTTTCCTGTCCAGAGATAGGCTCCAGCAAGGCTACTTAAAGGAGCAGAAGAATTGGGATAGAGATCGACGTTTAAATTGAGGATTTTAAAGGATTTTTCGAGTTCATCTTTCTCTAAGAAATATTGGGCTACTCTGGCCATTTTCCTGCTGAAATCTGGATAGACTTCTGCACCAGAGAAGGTCTGCCCTAATTTGGAACCAAGCTCATCAAAATCTGTGTTTATTGTGATAAATAAGCTACAGACATAATCAGTATAAACAGTTGACCAATCTTTTTCCCAGCTTGAGATTAATTTGGTAAAGTTTTTTTTGAATTTATATTTTCTTTTGTCGGAATTCCAATTAATACTGATTTTAATATAATCACTGAAAAAGGATAATGGACCTGTTTTATAGTAGCTTTTCAGCCTTTCTTTTCCCAGGGCTTCATTTAAAGCAAAAGCAATGAAGGTTCCCACTTTGGTAAAGGCTTGATTTGAAGCAGGATGTATCCCTGCATCGATTTTCTTTTTTGTGTCTATGAATTTGTTTTTTAAAGCTTTCTTGCTGACATGTTGATTGAAATAAGAGAAAGCTTTAGCGAGATCCTTTTCTCCATTTGCGGTATGGCGTCCAAGCCAGTCAAACCTGCTCATCCCATAAGAGAAGATCCTGAAACAAGCGTCATGAATGATTTGCCCTTCTTTATATTGAACGTAAGTGGCGCTATCGAAGTCTTCATCCAGGAGAAGCTCTGACAGTCTTCGGATATAGGGCAAAAGGTCCAGCCCTTCCCGGTTTGAGGCCATGGCGATAGCAAACTTTTCTGTGGGAAAGATTAGAAGATAGGTTCTTGTTTCGGGCTGGGAGCCGCTGTGGTTGACCTGAAAATGACCTTTCCAGGGGCCAACACGCCATCCCATTCCGTATCCTGTGAAAAATCCACCAGAAGTGGCCATGGAAGAAAACATCTGATTCCAGGTCTCTTTCTTAAGAAGTTTTCCTTCTATTATTCCTTTGGCGTATTTAAGGAGGTCGACAACTGTGGAGCGTGTTCCACCTCCAGCAAAGCGGCTTGAGACATCGACATACTCTGAATTTTTGATTTCACCGTTGATAAGACGATATCCCCTGACCCGATTTGGTATGAGCTCTACTGGATCATCCATGCGAGAGTTTTCCATCCCGAGAGGCTCGAAAATGTGCTTTTTTATGTATTGGCCGTAAGACTGGCCTGAAGCGTCTTCGATCACAGCTCCCAGGAGATTGTAGCCATAGCTTGAATAATGGTAGCGAGTTCCAGGTTTGGCCACAAGATCAAAATCCTGAAATATGGCCAAAGCCTCTTTTGTGTTTTTGTGGATTTTGATGTGGCTTTCTAGGTTATAGTTTTTATAGTGGCTTATTCCTCCCAGGTGTCCTAAAAGGAGGCGGACAGTCACAGGCCATTTCTTCTTGGGAAAATAGGGGACATAGGTTTGAACTTCAGCATCAAGGTCAATTTTTCCTGCTTCAACCAACTGGAGGACGGCAATGGCGGTTAAGGTTTTGGTTACAGAAGCCAGGCGGTAAGAATTTTCCGGTTTAGCAGGAGTCATATTTTCAAGATCAGAGTAACCAAAGCCTTTAGACCAGATAAAATCATCCTTCATGAATCCTATTGAAAGGCCTGGAACCTTGTCGAGAGCCATCTGCTCTTCCACAAATTTTCCAAATGCTGTTATCGCGTCTGAGTAGATGGAAGTTTGTGATTGTGCATAACTATGCACAGGACAAATAAAGCCGACCCAGACAAGAATAATGAATAAAATGGAGATGGATCTAAGCTGTTTTTTCATGAGGCAAACGCTCCTTAAAGAGTTTATTTAAAATTCAAGCTTTATTGGATTTTTCCCTTTCTTAAATGTCATTCATAGAGCAAAGCCAAAAAGGAGGAAGAGAAGAAGAGAGAATACTGCTGCAGTTAAAGCGTAGGGAAGCTGGGTCCTTACATGGTCGATATGGTCAGTTGCAGAGGCCATAGAAGAGATGATAGTGGTGTCAGAAATAGGGGAACAGTGATCACCAAAAACTCCTCCTCCTAAGACTGCAGCGATAATTAACCCGGGATGGAGTCCGATATTATTGATCGTAGGAACGGCTATAGGAATCATGATGGCAAAAGTCCCGAAGGAGGTGCCTGTAGAAAAAGCGATGAAACAGGAGATGATGAAAATGACAGCAGGTATGACTCCAGGATTTAGAGTGGATTTGGCAGCCTGGGCGACAAAGGGGCCAGTGCCAAGAGCATCGCAAATATCACCTATAGCAAAAGCCAAAATCATCAAGCTTGCCAGAGGGATGAGCCCCCCAACTCCCTTCATAAAAATATCAGTGATTTCCTTTACCCTCATAATCTTCTGAGCTCTGTAAGTTACGGCGCCGACCAAAAGACCTGAAATAACCGCCCACAGCACTGATGTAGAACCAGAGCCTTCCATGAGATTTCCTTTTCCGGTGATAAGGAGAACGATGGGCATCATTCCCACCATGGTTAAAACCGGCAGGACCATGTTTAAGGCTCGCGGCTTAACTCCTTCTTTTGCCTCCATCATCACGACTTCATCGGAGATTAATGGTTCAGCTCCGTCACGAAGGAGTTTGTTTTCGACTCGAACCCTTGTTTCTGCTTTTTTCATAGGGCCAAAATCTTTTCCTGTCAGGATAACTATTAAGACGAGAAGCAAGGCCAGAATAGCATAAAAATTAAAAGGCATAGAGGAGACTAGAAATTGGATAGGTTTTTCAACTCCCTGGGAAGCAAGCAGCCCGATCACAAATGCTCCCCAGGCATTTAAAGGAAATAGGATACATTTGGGGGCTGAGGTTGAGTCAAGAATGTAGCTCAGTTTCTCCCGGGAAATTTTAAGTCTATCAAAAATAGGTCTTGTCACAGCTCCAGAGACAAGAACACATATACTGGACTCGATGAAGATAATAAAACCCAGGAACCAGGCCAGGAGTCCTGCTGATTTTCTTGTGCGGACTAATCCTTTACCTACAATCCAGTTGACAAACCCTTTCATACCTCCTGAATACTGAGTGAATGTGATTATAGCGCCAATCATAGCGCTGAAAAGGACAATCCGGGTGTTATCCTCGTCTTTAAATACTGCGACAAGGGCATTGATTGTCTGAAAGAGACCGGAAAAAGGGTTCCAGCCTTGGATGATTGTCCATCCTAGCCAGATTCCCACTATCAAAGAAATATAGACATGTTTTGTCTTAATGGCGAGGAAGATAGCGAGGAGAGGAGGGAGGACTGAAAGCCATCCATATGAGTCCATTACAGGATTTTCCTAGAAGAGACATATAACATCGGGGAATTGAGATGTCAAATATACAAAAAAGTAAAGTATAACTTGACATTTTTATTGGCTATAATTAAATAAATACAAAAGCCACCCAAAGAGGAGGAGATACAATGTCTAACAAGAGCATGGAAAGGAGAAATTTTTTAAAATCTTTACTGGCTGGGATTCCAATGCTGACGCTTGATTGGAATTCCTTTCTGCCTACGGAGTGAGAACCGATGACGGCAGAGAATACAGCAGCAAAGTGGTAGTCTCCAATGCCAATGCCTATGATACTTTCCACACTATGATGGAAGAGGATGACTATCTGAAAGACTATCTGGCGAGGATGGATCAATTTAACGTCAGTTCATTCGTAGTGCAATTTCTGAAGATTTTGCCGGAGGAAAGTGATGAGACTTAAAAAAACGTTTATATTAATAATCATTATTCTTTTTATCTTTATTGTTGCTCAGGCAAATGAGAAACAAAAAGTAAGATGGAAGGGGAAAATAAAAATTGAAAATGGAGTTAAAGTCATTAAGAATCCTAAAGAGCCCTTATATAGTGAAATTCCCTTTGTTCTAAAAGAAGAATTAACAATCGGCGACGAAGAGGGGGAAGAGTACATGTTCCAGGAGATATGGCATGTAGTTGTGGACGATGAAGAGAACATTTATGTTCCGGATTCTAGAGCGGCGCACATCAAAGTATTTGATAAAAATGGGAAGTATTTAAGGACAATCGGGAGAAAAGGACAGGGTCCAGGAGAGTTGGGATATCCATTTGGGATTCAGATTACCCCTCAAAAAGAACTCTTAGTCAATGATAGGAGACAGGCACGGCTGCATTTTTTTACTTTAGATGGTAAATTTCTCAGGCAATTTTCTACGAGTACAATGGCAAGATTTATGCTCCCAAAAGTTGATTCAAAAGGCAATATAATAGCGGGTTTTATGATTCCTGAAGATACGATTATGGGCACAGTGAAGAAGTTCGACTCTGAGTTAAAACCAATTTTGACGCTAGTAACTATCCCAACAGCTACTCAACCACCGGTTATAAATTATTTTGAAAACCAGCGCCTCATCAATCTGCACTGGGATGTTACAAAGGACGATAAAATTATTTGGGGAGATATCAGAAAATATGAATTCTATGTTCATACCCCTGAAGGAAGGCTCATTAAGAAAATCGTTACGGATTATGATGGTATAAAAATTACAAAAGGGGAAAAAGAAAGATTAACTAGAGAAATGTTTGGGGACAATCCTGTTCCATCCAGAATAACATTAGAATTCCCAAAAAATCTTCCACCATTCAGGCAATTTAACTGTGATGAAGAGGGTCGAATTTTTGTCAGATCCTATGAAACAGTGAAGGAAGGGAAAGGAATCTATTATGACGTTTTTGATACGGAGGGAAGATATATAGCAAGAGTGCCTCTTGAAAAGATTCCTCGGTGCTGGAAAAATCACAAGCTATATTCTACCGGAGAAGACGAAGAAGGATTTATGGTAGTAAAGAGATATAATATACAGTGGAAGTGATTCTTATTTAAAAAGAAAGACGCGAGGATTCCAGATGTCTTGAATTTACTTAATATATAAATATTACCAAATTACCAGCGGATTATGTTTGATTCTCTTTACGTGAACGAAAGCTGGTCGTGCGCCAAGAAGAGCATGCCCTGGATAGGGACATTGTAGGGGCATGCGGTCTCACAGTATCCCGGACATGTGCGGCATATGTCGGCTCTGGCGCCCGGGATCTCAGCGTACTTAAACATGGCCTCCCTCTCTCGTCCCTGCGCCATGAAGTAATGGTAGTAGCGCATGATCGTGTTCACGGGGACGCCGTGTGGACAACGGGGCTCGCACACCCCACAGGCGTGGCGGCAGTAAAGCTCGCTGCAGCCCTCCCTGTAGGCTGCCAAATTCTCCTTATCCCACTCGCTGAGCTTCGACCCGGACAGGCGGAGAATTCGCTCCATTTCGTCGTAGGTTTTCAGGGAGCAGCAGATCGTGTTAACGTTGGGATTGTCGAGCACGAACCGGATGGCCGCCTCCCTGATTTCCTCTGGATTCCTGAGATCATACTTTTTGATAAGTTGTTCCGCTCTATCGGCTTTATCCTTGAACCGCTTCAGCCCATCCTTATAGAGAGGGTGGATATCCTTTTCTTCCTTTTCAAGCTGTTCGAGCCGTGACTTGAGGATATAATACTTGAACACCGGAGTAGTCTTCATCAAAGCCGTGCCGATTTTTTTCTCCTTGCAGACCTCTAGCACCCGCTTCCCCTGGTCCATCTGTAGGAAGTTGTAAGCCATAAGGAAAACATCGAACCGTCTGTCATCAGCTGCAGCCAGAAGTACCTTCTCCATTGTCTCTTTTGGGTCCTTGAACCAGAAAGAGCCATGGTTGGAAATGCCCACATACCGGATTCGGCCTTCGGCCTTGAGCTGCTTCATGGCGGCGTGGAACCCCTCGGTCTTTAGGGTCTCGACCTTCTCGGGCATGTGCATCATCATACAGTCGATGTATTCTGTATTTAACTCTTCCAGAGCCTTGCGCGCCCGCTTGAGAAAACCCTCCTTTGTAGTGTCTCCTTTGACTTCCATCTTGGTGGTGATGAAGACTGACTTGCGATCATGCCCCCTGATCGCTTTGCCGACGATCCTGTGATGTCCGGGGTAACTTTCCGCCGTATCGATATAGTTCACGCCGGCATCGAGCATGGCATCTATGAGCCCTTCGTCCTGAACAGAGCCAACCGCGAGATCTGAAACCTTGAATCCGGTGCGGCCGAGGGTGCGGTAGTTTTTAATCTTGGGGTGAGTCTTGTCTTTCGTTTCCCTGCCGCATGCCCGGGTGCCTTCCTCTGCCAGAGCCCATCCGCCTTGAGTGGCCATACCGGCGCTGACCAACCCGAATACGGAATTCTTCAGAAATTGCCTGCGAATGAAATGTGTTTTTTTACGCATATTTCCTCCTTTAAGCATAGTACGTTCCTATTTTGGCCTTTTCTGACTTGTTTGGCTTTCTTTAATTCAGGCGTCATTTTTTGGTGAGATTCTCCATGTTTAAAACACAAAGAACTATATTTTGGAGATAAGTAAATGTCAATAAGAATGAAAAGGGTATAGGGGAGAGGATAAAATGAGGGAGATGTCCATGAAAAGTCAAAAATTCTTATAAACTATTTTCGCTGCACTCATCGGATTTCTTATCCGTCGTTCATTTATTTCTTGGAGACTTCTATCTTTTTTTTCACAAAGATTTTTGTACTTCCTTCGGGAACTTTTTCTTCTTAAAATCCGTATCTTTTTATAAAGTGTATAAGCACATTAATAAGGAGGAAAATTTGAGAATTAGAATCATATTTTTAGCAGTATTCTTTTTGTGTGCTTCTTTCGCTTCATCTTTTCAGAAAGTAAAGAACTTGAATTTGTCAGCTGAAAAAACAGCTTAGATCCATCTCCATTTTATTCATTATTCTTGTCTGGGTCGGCTTTATTTGTCCTGTG
>JABUBK010000237.1_pt1 | contig 12482 bp, 20 predicted proteins | sample 7332671 | NCBI WGS metagenome assembly JABUBK01 (sample SAMN07256342, study PRJNA390944) | subsurface metagenome | isolation source: Methane hydrate marine sediment | place: Pacific Ocean: Eastern North Pacific, ODP site 1244 | collected 2002
AGGTTGCAGAGGAAGAGGGAGCGCCGCTAGAGAGCCGGATCTACTCCCGGTTAGAGAGGACCGCTGCCGGGGAAACCAGGCTGACCTACAAAGTCGAACACGCCGCACATGGCAGCCCTATTGTGTGGGCAGTTGTGATCGCCTTTATCGCCGCTAACTGGAAAGCGATCTTGATTGCCCTGGGATTAGCAGCTGCCGCTGCCGCTATTATCACCTTCACGATCAAGGGAGTTGGTATCGTGTGGAAAGCCGGCGACAAGATAGAGGAGCTTGTTGAGGAAGCACCGCCGGGGCTAGTGGGCCTGGGGGCCGGCTTGTTTATCATCCTGTTACTCTTTGCCCTGGGGGGTAGGAAGGAGCCAAAGAGAGCATGACCTTAAGACTTCCACGCAGGCCGGTGGTCCTACTTCAAAACCTTGAGGCTGAGACTACCACAAACTACAAAGGGCTGCTTTCCTGGGAGATCCCGGCTGACTGTGAGGGGATCCTGAATGAGATCAGCCTTTACACGAGCCGGGGCAACACGAGCCAGTGGTTTGTTATCATCGCCGACCAGGAGATCGTTAAGGATAGAAAGATCCACACCACGCTGACTATACCCTGGGCGGAGCTGCCGCTGATCGCCGGCACCAAGGTTATTATCCGGGCGAGGACCACCGATGGCGTAGCCACTGACTTTGACGCTTACCTTTCCGGGGAGCTGCGCTATTTAGGAAAGAGGTAACAGATGGGCTTCGGTCCTCCTATACAAACCTTAAGTCCTGACAGTGAGACAGTTCCGGCTGGCTACTATGAAGCGACTACTTTGAGTGCTGTTGACGCTGACCTGGCTGCTGCCAATATCAAGAATGGTATTACCATCTTCGGGATTGTTGGTACACTTCCAGCGACTTTGGCTGAGGATCTTAAGGCCATATATCAGTCTGCCATAACCTCTACTACCTCTGGCTTCTCTTGGTATTATAGGGAGTACCTCATTGCTGCAGCTGGGGACTACACCATCGTTACGCAGACTCCGACATTTGATGCGGACTCTATGGCAGTAGGAGCAGTAATTTCTTTCCTTTACGATAACGCTGTCTCTGGCGACTTGAAGCTACAATTTCACATGGGAGGTGTTCAGGTAGCGGAGTCACCCGTTATAGATGATAGTTGGAACACGATACAGACCCTCATAGCAACGAGAGCACTGGCTGGTGCTCAAGTTTGTAAGCTAGCTGTTCATAACTACAGTGGTGGTAATAGAAATATACGAGTGATGGGATTAGCTAATGGCGACCCATTTATGACTTTTATGGCAATAGGGAGTATAAAACTAACATGATAGTTGAAATACCATTAACAGGTGAAATAGTAGATTACGACCCTGAACATCCTCAGCTAGCTGTGGGAAGTGATACCGATCCTGTTAGACCAGTGGATCTTAGAAAGTTATTACCTGTAGAGCTATGGGACTTCGCTTGGCGAGCCACCGAGTTCGATTTTGAGAATGGCATGGTCACGATAGAGACTATCTTTGTCAAAAAGAGGCTTGTCACTGAGAGAGACACTGAGGGCGTTCCTATTGCCTGGCGAATGGAAACCGACCTGGAGTTCAATCAAAGACAGGCTGCTAGTGAGAAAGCCCTGCGTGGTCTTAAGAAAAAGACTATGGGTGAGTTGTATCAGATAACAGGAGAGCCAGGGCTGAAGAAACCGGAGAGTCTAAACGATGGCTAAAAAAGGCATCGGTATCGGTGCAATTCTAGTTTTAGCCTTAGCCGCAGCTGCTAGCCAGGCAAAGGGGATTTCACCTGAGCCAGAGCCGGCACCACCTGGACCTGAGCCGGCACCACCTGGGCCAGCACCGCCACCTGAGCCAGCACCACCTGGGCCAGCACCGCCACCTGAGCCAGAGCCGCCACCTGAGCCAGAGGTTTGTGCTTTGATGATGGCCACTACAGGCGGGGGTACTACCATTCCTGAACCAACTATCCATGAGTACGGACCTGGTAGAGTGGTGATCCTAACCGCTTACCCTGATACCGGGCACAGGTTTGTTAAGTGGATGGAAAATTCAACCGTTCTTGGTACTGAAATGGAGCTGACTATAACCATGTACGGCTTCAGAAACATAGACGCTTACTTTGAGGAGTTACCTCCACCACCTCCACCACCACCGCCACCATCACCTTACACTTTCCATGGCGATATGACCCGAAGCGAACCTCATGGAATATGGTCTGAGGGTAAATACCTTAAACCATATAATCTGGGAGCGAATTATTACGATGTAGCCTATTCCATTCTAGGCAATATTACATCGTTCCGGGTAGCACTGGTGAGGCAGAACACATACGGTAGCATAGTTGAAATAATATACCGAGCTGGCCCAACAGCGGGAACCTTGGCAGATATACCTGAGGGCAAAGTTACAATGTACGCACACCCCACCAGTAATATCTGGAGAGCAGACGAATGGCAATTAGACGGATGGCAACAGGTCGCAGTCATTGGCTTGCCATCATATTGGTAAATTGAGGGGGATAAAATGCTTAAGGTAAGGGTCAACTGCCCGGTATGTGGTGAGAAGATGCGGGCAGGCTCCATTGAGGGGCACCTGGAAAGGGTCCACGAGCTGACCGGGACCATAACTCTGCGGCTTCACCCGGCAAATCCATATACTCACGAGCCGGAGCCGGAAAAGGAGCTGGAAAAGGAGCCGGAGCTGGAAAAGGAACCGGAGCTGGAAAAGGAGCCGGAGCTGGAAAAGGAACCGGAGCTGGAAAAGGAACCGGAGCTGGAAACTTAGCCAAGTGGCTTATAACACTGGCCAGAGGCCCTAGAATGGCCATAGAGGGGGCTAACCGCCTTTTTTAGACCAATACCACTTACCGGGGGGTAAGTTTTAAACCGGCAGCTCCACCCTGGTTAGCCGGACAAGTGGCCGGCCAAGTTTCACCAGGACAGCTCCAAGCAGCAGAGTCTCAGGGGTTATCTCGTTGCGGTCCCTGATGCTTTCCAATATCAGCGTCAATAGGATCCTCAGCTCCTCAGCTGAGAGCTGTATCTGTACCCTCTCTTTACCGTTCCCTGGTGCGGTCATCGCTTCCCCCACCTCTCTTTCAGTTTGGGTTACGCCAGAAGGGTGGCTGCCCGGACCTTTTTTCCAGCTCAAGGTAGGTCCGGTAGTAAATCCAGACTTTGTTCTCTTTCCCCATAAGGACCACCAGGGAAAGAAACCAGTTTTGCTCTTCAACCTGCGCGGTCATAGCTTCCCCCTTTTTCTATGCTCACACAACGCATCGATGCCGCCGGCCAGGAAGCAAAGCATTGACAGGGTTAAAAGGCCGGCTGCTATGTCATAGATCATTTTCCACCTCGCTTTCATCAACCTTGCGACCACAAAAGGCACTTGTCGCATGGCTCCCCGCTATCCGCTGCCTCGCTTTCCCCCGGATGGAGCTTGGCATACCCCTGGGCAATATGCTTGGGGGCCAGGTGGGTGTAACGCTCGGTGGTTGAGATCCTGCTGTGGCCAGCCAGCTCTTTAGCCAGCATCAGGTCCCCGGACTCAGTGATTACGCCGGTGATGAAGGTGTGCCGGAAGGCATAGGGGCCTAGTTTCTTGCCCCTGATCCCGGCCTTTTTCATGCACAACTGGACCCGGTGAAAGAGTCCTTCCTTTCTGAGTGGCTTTCCACGCCGGTCAGTAAAGATGTATTCGCCAGGCTTAGAGGCAGCCAGGGTTTGCAGGTCGTGGTAGAGCTGATCGGTGATCCACACCTTGCGCTCGCCCATCTTGCCGCTAGGTCGGATTGAGGGCTGCGGGATCCCTTTGTCCGGCGGGTAGATCATATCTTTTGTTAGGGACCGCAGCTCCCCGGCCCGGATGCCGCTATTGCGGAGCAGCCGGAGCATGGTCTTTTCCTCAAAGGTCCTGCCGGCATTGACCACCTGCCCCGCTTCCTCATCAGACAGGACCCTGGGCATCTTACTCTTACGGCCATCAGGGGGGAACTTGATCAGGTCAGTTGGGTTCTCGATCCCCTTTGGGATATGGTGGAACTTATAGGCCCATCGGTAAAAGGTGCGGAGAAGTGTAGCGCAGGTGTGCCGGTGGGCATCGCTGCCCTCTAAGTCGTCAATGTAGTCCTGGACCTGCTCCGGTAAGAGGGGCAGCACCGGGAAGTGTTCCAGGAAGTGCTTTAGCCGGAAGTAGTAGCCTTCCAGGGTAGAAGGAGCCAGGCGGCGGTTGTAGTGATTGAAGGCTTCAATCAGGGCTGCGGTGTCAAGACTCAGGGGGCCAGCTGATACTATGGGAACAGTAGCCTGGGGGGGATCCAGCGGAACAGTAGGGGGGGGGGGGGGGGGGGGGGGGGGGGGGGAGGGGTGGGGGGGGGGGGGGGGGGATCCGGCTCCTGGGCCGGAGCCGGTGCTGGCTCTGTTTGCAGCGGCATTGAAAATTGTCTGCCCTGGCCCTGCCGCCAGTAGGGGGTATATGCTTGCCTGGCCAGGATAATTGAGGCTTCATCCACCAGCATTTTCTGGCCATGCCTTTCCGGGTAAACCAGGACCCTGATCCGGCCCTGGGCGGCCCATGATGCCAGGGTCCGCTGGGGGATGCCATACTTCTTAGCCGCAGCATTAACAGAGATCGCTTTTTCCTGGTAAGTCTGTTGGACCATCTTCATCACCTCCTACCCTAAACTTAGCACCAATGCTAAGAATTGTCAAGGTAGAAGGGTATGAAATTTATGCAGATGGGCAAGATATGAGCCTAAAGGGGGTTACTAAAGTACCATAGTTAGCAGGTGCGAGCTTTGCTAAGTTAGCTTCGGAGAAAATGTCGGGGGTTTCAGGCGGGGGTTTTTCACGCCTGGTATGGCAGCGGCTTTCCACAGTAAGGGCAGTATTTGATAAGCGGGGGCTGGGTTAGCTGGCCGGGGTTAGCTCGTGGCAGGTAGTGTTTTCTGTGGTCGAGGGCGGCGATAACTGATGTTTCATCCACCAGCATCTTCTGTCCGTGCCTTTCGGGGCGGACCAGGACAGTGATCCGGCCCTTGGCTGCCCACTTTGCCAGGGTGCTTTGGGGGATACCGTACTTTTTGGCGGCGGCGTTGACGGAGATAGGGTACACTTTTTCTTCCGGCATAGTCTCTCCGGTCGGGGGTACTTTTGGGGAAAAACCCAAGTACCCCTGTTTTCCACAATCTTAGCAATTACGCTAAGTTTTGTCAACACTATGCCCCCATATTCTTAGCAGTTACGCTAACTTTACACGCCTGCGTGCCTGGCGGCTCCTGGCGATATGTGCCTGGCTTTACTGCGATGTCAAGGCAGGACAAGGGGTTTTTGAAAGTTAGTACCCACACTTTTTTTAGTCCCCAGGATTTGCTATAATGGGGTTTACCCGGGGCGGTTAGCTCAGTTGGTTAGAGTACCTGTTTGACATACAGGAGGCCAGTGGTTCAAGTCCACTACCGCCCACCAGGGGGTATAAATGGTGAAGTGCATTTATTGTAAGCGGATCGCCTTATCTCCTTTTCTGCCGGTATGCCCTGATCACCTTTTGCTGGTAGGCTGCTATGTCTTAGCGCAGCTGATGCTGGCCAGCCAGCTCAAGACCAAAGTCGAATTTCCAGAGATCGCTAAAAAGCCAGATGATCGGCCAAAGCGCCGGCCATAGGTGCTATACCACTCAAAAGGTGCTAGAGGGGCCTAGATTTTGATCCTAGAGCGCCATTTTTCACGCCTGGCCAGCTAAGAGGCTAAACCAGGCTCCGGGCGGTGGCAGGACATTGGCCAGGCCCGGCGGTTTGGGGGGTTATGGCCGGGCCTGGCTCCCGGTGGGCTTGCCGGACTCACGGCCCGGCGGCGATTTTTTTTCCTGGTCCCCCGGTGATGAAAAACTTGCTCGCCGCTGCTTTCCCTACCCCCCCGCCCCGCCACCAGCACCAGCTCGCCAGATTTTTCTTCACCTGGTAAAAGTGCTATTCTATAAGGGCCTGATGGGAGCGAGGGTCAAGTGCGGCTGAGACAAATAGGGTGCTTGAGCAGGGTCAATGGTGGAGTAGCCCCATCAGGTCTGTATATTGTGGTTTATGGTCCCGATATCGCCCTGGTCAACCACAATATGTAGTGGCACAATATGTGGGGGTGCTGATTAGCCAACTGCCCCTTTGAACGGTTTTACCATTTCCCTCATTTCTCTCCTGGCATCCTTTGCATATCTCTGGACAAACTGAACTTTGTCCTCAGCGGATCCCACCCAGTAACTAGGCTGTCTGACTAGTCCGAAAGCCATGCCGTCACATTCTGTGACCTCAGACCGGCAGGATGCCGTAGGGAATACAGGACAGGCTGAGTCTAACTTAATTATCTCACATTCAGTCGGGCTAGCCTCGACTTCCTTCAATCGGCGCTTGAGAAAAGATAGCTCTGACCTCAACCTGGGCAGTCGGGCGCTAGCATCGCCAAGTTGATTAAGGCCCTCCATCAATGCCTCGGTGTCCTCATAGCCGTATTCCGTAACAACACTATCTAAAGCATCCCGCCAGTAGATATGTTTCTTGTCAGGTGTGAGGCTAGTTGCCGGGGGGCTAGCCTTACCAGTAAAATCTCTATACTCTTTGAGCGTTAAGGCTGGATTTTGGTCCTTCCTGCGCTGTATCCTGTGCCAGATTGGTAATAGCTTCTTGATTTTGCTGGACTTAATTGCCGGTTCCAGGACCTCAATTTCAGCCTGTGTCTCATTGATCCGGCTCTCAAGCTCTGCTACGGCTGGTTTACCGTTTTTTTTTTGAGGGTTGGAACCAGGGTTATTCCTGGTGCTGGTGATAGAGGCCAGCTCCATGCAGCCCCGCTCCCCAGTGTCCCGGCAGATACACTCCTGGTCTTGCCAGATCGCACGATCTACCGGGCAACCTACCAGGACCAGGGTTTTTTCATCCGGCTTGATCGTTCTGAAACTGCCGGCGTGAAACTCCCCCTTTTCCTTGTAGATCCTGACCTCACCAGCTCCGGCGGCCAGCTGCTCAGTCCTGCGCGGTCCCTGGGGGTTAGCCGGCTCCGGGGATCCGCTGTTGATGGTGTATTGCTCGATCTGTTTTCGCCAGGACCTAGCCTGGTCAGCCAGGTCAGCCATTCCCTGCTTTTCCTGATCGCTAATGTCCATCGGATAAGTCTCCTTTGCTAGTGCTTCAATGGTGATCAGGTGCTTTCGGATACAATTCTCTGTGTCGCTTTCACAAGGGCAGTCGGGATCGGTGACATGGCCGCTGAGTAAAGCGCACTCTGCTTCTATCTGCTCATACTGCCAGGTAACTAACGGTGATCTCGCCGGCGCTAGCGTCATGTTTCTGCCTGTGCCTCTCCCTCTCCGGTTTCTTTAGGTCCTGCCTCGATCTTGTCCACATAGTCAGAGGTAGCTTTGCCGGCAACCTTATTCACCAGCCTGGTTTGAGCTAGGATCGAGGCAACCTGGGCCTTTTCCATCGCCTCTTGAAGCGGTGTAACCTCCGGGGTCAGGATAGTTCTAAGCGCCTGTATACTTGCTGCGCTCTTAGCGAGGGCAGCAAGATCACCGCCGCCGCCGCCGCCGCCGACTCGTGATAATAGAGCTTGTAATAATCCCTGCTGTGCTGCGGCTGCGGGAGCTGACGCTCTGGCCATAAGGACCTGGTATCTTTGATCCGGGCTCAAGCCGGCGTAAAGATCCGGGTTCTCATTGGCCGGCTGCTTTTCCAGGGTTTCTAACCTGGTGTTGATCTGTGTTAGGTTAGCAGCCACGCCGCCGATCACCCCGGCCAGTAGCTTTTTCTGATCATCGGATATTGGCAGGTCCTTAAAAACATCTTCCAGGTTAGGTTCCAGGTGATCTTTTTCCCCTGGTTCCTGTTCAACTTGCTGCTCCTTCTCATTGTCTCCGGGCATTATTGGCTCTCCTTTCCCCCAGGGCGGAAAATAGAGCCAATAGGCGGCCTTGTTGCTGCCGGCTCTTTTTCCGGCTCCGGCTGCGGCTCCGGCTGCGGCTGCGGCTGCGGCTCCTTTTCTACTACCTGGTAGCGCTGCGCTGTCTTATCTACCCACAAGCGGCACTCCGGGCAGTCCAGGAACTCGTCAGCGGTCTTGTGCCGGTGATCATCAGTTTTAGTGAGGTTGAAGCCATACTTTTTTCAGGACCTCCTCGATTTGCCCAGGCTGACCGCTGCCGACCTCTTTTAAGGCGCTAGTGATTTCTTCCAGACTCGGCGGGTCGTTTGCCTCAAAAGGGACCTCGATCGGCTTATGACATTCGGGGCAGGTCAGCTCAGCTATTTTCTTTGTCATTTTCCCCTACCTCCTTAATGAGAATGGCTGGTTTTGGCTTGATACCCTTTCCATTGAAATACCTGGTTAAAATGTCGTTCATTAACTGGGGATAGCTAAAGTAACCTTTGGAGTTCAGTTCAGCCTCAAGTAAGGGCATGAACTCGTTGGGGACAGATACCATTCTACACCGGGGATTTTTGTTAGCCATGACTGCCCCCCCTTTGTGCTTATATGTGTTGGACAACTGGTAGTAAATACAATAACCTCTAGTAGCATAGCTGTCAAACACAAAGGAAAACAAAGGAGGTGAACATGGCGAAGAGAAAAGGTACATCAATGAGAGAGGGTGAGTGCCGCTGCACCAGGAAGGGCATGAAATACTGCCGGAAAGGTGGGCGTGTGCGCTTCGCCGGTAAATGCTAAGTCTTAGCAATATCGCTAAGAAAGGGGGTACTAGTCAATTATGAACCCAGTAGATCTAAACCGTTTAATGTGGCTCGGTGCCGGTGCCGGGAGCAAGGGCATAGTTGCCGGCATGGTATCGGGGATGGCTCCACAAGCCGGCATTACCCCGGATATAGCGGCAGCGTTTATCGGCTTCTGGCTGGCTGGTCAAGGGGGAGAAAGGATGGGTGGCTTCGGTGAAGGTATGCTGATCGCCGCAATAGGTCAGCTGGTCCGGCAGCCGATAGAGGGGATCTTTGGTCAGATCGGGAAGGGCGGCACTACCACAACAACGGAAGCGGAAAAGGCAGCCGCAGCCGCCAAAACAGCCAGCAACCAGGGCAGCCCTGATGAAAGCGTGGATAATTACCTTGCCGCCAAGTACGGTATTACATGATTTTTGAGGCTAGTTTAACCGGCCTCAAGAAAGGAGTTAAACACAATGAAAAGAATTACAAGGTCAGTCATAATGCTGTGGACCATGCTCCTGGCGATCCTGGCCACCTGCTTAGATTTTACTAAGCAAACCCTCTTGGCATTTCATGGCTGCGAGCTAGGTGCTGTTGGGAGAAAATGGATTGATGTCCCTTTCAGTATCAACCAGGCGACCCCCGGCGTTACCCTGGGAACCGCAACCGCCGCCGGCAGCGGCGATGGCGCTACTGAGGCAGAGCTGTTCACTTTCCTTGCCCCGGTAGGTTTAACGGTAGTGATCCTGCCTCTTTCTACCCTGGCGGCTTACCTCTTGGACAATGAGGCAGCCCCGGCAGAGTGCGGCGATGGTACTGCGGTCCGTATCGTTCACATTGACAGCGCCGGTGATATTACCCTTAACCGGATCGTCACCACCTATGCCGGTATTAAGGACTTTGCCGATCAGAACAAACTCAAGCGGTTTAAGGATAAGTTCTCGGTCGGGGAAAAGGAAAAGCTGATCTGCTACACAATCCCGCTCACTGGCGTATCCCTTAACCCTGCCGGTAGCCGTTTTGAGATTGACTGCCGCCGGGTATCCAAGATGCTCACAGTCTAAAACAGAGGGGGTGAATTATGCCGCTTATTGACCAAGCCCTCTATGTTGAAGCTGAGCAGGTAGGCGCTGCCTGGCAGTTCCGGGGCAGGGTGTTCGTTGAGGATCCAGCCGGCAGCATGAACTGGCGCAAGGCAACTGCCGGAGAGGTTGAGGTTGCGCTTAAATTCCTGGGCGAGTGGTGGCAGCTCCCTACCGACATGGAAACCTTGAGGACTGACGCTTCCGGGAATGTTAGCTTTGCCGGGTCCTGGCAGGGTGGATCCTACACAATGGAAGCCCGGCACCTGGTCAGCCAGGATAAATACAAGGTACGGATTGACTGCCACGACGACGGGACCTACGATGTAAGCATAGAGATCGAGTGAGGGGGTTTAACCATGCCTGTAATTGATCAAGTGCTTTATCTGCAAGGTCAGGCGGTCCCCCCCTATATCGGAGACTGGGTACTTATCAGCTCGAAGCGCTATCCTGACGCTGAGTTAGCCTGGGAAGATGCTCAACTGATCACCGCTGAGGCTAAAACCGGGGAAGAACTAAGCCTGGAAGATGCCCTGGGCATTGAGCAGATGATCCGGGAGCAGATCTTTGAAGAAGGTGGAGCGCCGCTAGAGAGCCGGATATTCTCCAGGGTGGAGAGGACCGCAGCCGGGGAAAGCCTGATCACCTACAAAGTCGAACACGCCGCTCATGGCAGCCCTATTGTGTGGGCGCCTATAATCGCCCTTATTGCTGCTAACTGGAAGGCGATCTTGATAATCATGGGGTTAGCAGCTGCCGCAGCTGCCATTGTTGCCTTTACGATTAAGTCAACCAGTATCATCTGGAAAGCCGGCGATAAGATTGAGGACTTTGTTGAAGAAGCCCCACCTGCCCTGATTGCCGGTCTTGGTATAGGGATCGCTCTATTGCTATTGCTCTTTGCTGTCGGGACCGGTAGAAAGAAGGTGACAGCCTAATGACCATGCAGAGTTTACTTGACCAGGAGCCGGGACCCGAGCAGCCGCAGCAGCCGATCCCGATAATCGGTATCTGCTGGGACCCGCTGTTTAATTTCCTGCGCCGCTTCTTTAAGCCGCTACGACCACGCAGACCTGTTGTTATCCTGGCAGACCTGCCGGCAGAAACCAGCACCAATTACAAGTTAGTTTTTTCCTGGAAACCTGAGTCTGGATTTGAGGGGGTCCTTAACGAGATCAGCCTCTATTCAAGCCGCCCGGATAATACCGACTGGTGCCTGAATATATCTGACAAAGAGCAGTTTAAGGACAAGAAGATCTACGCGACGCTGACGCTGCCCTGGAAAGAGTTACCGATCATCGCCGGTCAAAAGGTAGTTCTCCAGGCAAAGACTGACGGGACCGCCACTGACATCGCCGGCTGCCTGGTAGGAGAGGAGCGGTATCTCGGAAGGGGGTAATCTATGGGCTTTGGTGGAGCAGGGGGAGCTAAGACCTTCCTAGAATTGACAGACACGCCTTCAAGCTATGCCGGCAGTTCAAAGAAGGTGTCTCGTGTCAATGCCGCAGAGGATCAGTTAGAGTTTGGCTTGCCGGTATTTGATGTTACCAAATTCTTTGATGGTAGCGTGGACACTCCCACTGATAAAGCATGGGAGTTTGAGAGTCCAGCGCCTTTTACCATAAGTGTATACCTTTTCTTTTCTCCGTTAATTAAAAATGCCTTTGATCAGCTTGAGGTTTATGTCATAGATCAAGGTACTCATTTCTGGAAGTATAACCTCAAGACGAAACAATGGGCAGAGTTATCATCGCCTAATTATGAATTGTACTCAGCCGGCGGCGGCGGTGCTTTTAGCCGGAGTTTAGCCGTGTCTCCTGATGGCACAAAGTTAGCCTGTATATCCGATGGAATTGACGATGCCAGAGGCGGAAAACGGATAGAGGTTTACAATATAGCTGGTGATAGCTGGGCAGCCTCACCGGTATCTCCCGATGTCCAGGCTTATGCTAGTGTCGTATCGGGGTTAGTCTGGGAAGATAACGACAAGATATGGTGCTGGGCTTCAAAGGCTTCTGCTGCCGCAAAAACCTATTGTAAGTGTATCAATTATGTCCCTTCTACTACCACCTGGACACAATACGCTACTGTCTGCTCAGGCTTGTCTTATGTTCAAGCCTCTAGTGCAGCTATTAAGGCTGATAGCAGCATTGTCTTTGGGGGTTACATTGGCGCATCTAGTCGTGCATATTGTAAATATACAGTCGCCGGCGATAGCTACGATTTTGCCAGTGAAATGACAGCCGGTACAGTACCCGCAACTGCCGCTGATAGAAGCCGCTTATGGTCTTTTGATACTACTACTAGCAGACAGGGCTACTTGCAAATTTCAGACGAGACATTACACGATAATATCTTTGCCGAGAACACCGATAGGCTCGTGTATTACGGTGATCGTTTAGGAGTGAATGAGGATGCCGATAGTATTATTGCCGAGTCCCGAAATGTCGTTCCTCAAGTAATGTCCTGTATCGGCGCAGGAATGTATTTGCTTGATACCTTAGTGGCTACTAACTGGACTCTAGTTGTGGTAGACAAGCCGAATGATGGCTACGCTGTAACTGCCTTGTCTAATGGGCGGTATGTCGTCGTTGAGGGGTATGGTATCATTTTATTAGAGGCTGCCACTTGGAATTTTTACTATCCGAAAGCAGGGGATTACACGCCGATTAAACTTTATGACTGTCCACTTGAA
>JABUBK010000238.1_pt1 | contig 12474 bp, 9 predicted proteins | sample 7332671 | NCBI WGS metagenome assembly JABUBK01 (sample SAMN07256342, study PRJNA390944) | subsurface metagenome | isolation source: Methane hydrate marine sediment | place: Pacific Ocean: Eastern North Pacific, ODP site 1244 | collected 2002
TAAACCTATTAGAACAAGTTCACCAAGCTCAAAGGCTTTGTCAATTAGTTTCTCATGACCTTTATGGAATTTATCGAAGGTACCCCCAACAGCTACCTTTCTATACTTCTTTCGATGCACAGAGTTTACATCCAAACCTTTTATAAAATATGTAACAACTCTGTTATAGGAAATAAAATGTGAGAGATAAGAGTTTTGTTATCGAAAGATGTCATAAAGTGCTACATAAAAGCAGGGCGGATAGCATCAGAAGTACGAGATAAGGTGAGGACTCTCGTAAAGGAAGATGCGTCCCTACTCGAAATATGTAACTGGGTTGAGAATAAAATTAAGGAGAAGGGGGGAAAACTTGCTTTTCCATGTAACATATGCATAAACGATGTAGCAGCTCACTACTCTCCATCAATCAACGATGAGACGGTGGTACCGCGGGATGCTGTAGTGAAGATTGATTTAGGGGTTCATGTGGACGGATATATAGCAGATACTGCTACAACAGTCTGTTTAAACCATCAGTATGATGGAATGGTCTATGCGATCAATGAGGCGTTAAGACAGGCAATTAAAGCAGTTAAACCTGGAACTAAAAACAGCCATATAGGAAGTATTATTCAAAAAACAATAGAGCGGTACGGCTTTAAGCCAATTTGGAATCTGAGCGGGCATCAAATGACTAGATATGTTCTCCACACCGGTAAATCTATTCCGAATGTATCAACATTGAGTCTTTCAAAGATTAGAGAAGGGGAGGTTTTCGCGATAGAACCTTTCCTAACGTTGAGGTCTGGTGTGGGAGAAGTCATAGGTTTGAAGAGAACCTACATATATCGCTTTCATAAAGCACACCGCAATTTGAATAAAGATGCAGATAAACTCCAGGAATTAATAAAGAAACGGTTTAACTCTTTGCCATTCTCAAAAAGGTGGTTAAATGAATTAAGTGCGCATTTTGCATTTCCTGATGAAAGGATGGAAAAGGCTTTCTCTGAAGTATTAGCCAAAAAAAGCCTTACTGGTTACCCTGTACTAGCAGAGAGAAGTGGGAATATTGTCGCCCAAGCTGAACATACAGTTATCGTAACGAAAAATGGATGCCTTGTAACTACTTTATGATTTATCCGTCTTTTCAGTATATATGGCAGTTATTAACGTGGGCTCATCACATTTTCCACAGTTTTCAGCGGCCTTTAGCACATAATCCCCCTTCATAAAGGTCCTAATCTTCTTTAAACTACATTTTTTACATTCGATGGTTGTCACGACTTTCTTAGGGATCTTTTGAGTTGAGATACGTTTTCTTAACATATTTAACATATAGATGGACATACCAATGCCAATTATTCCTAGTATAGAAGAGAAGCCTGCACCTTCGATGTCTCCAGCAGTGTAGGCTTGAAGAGCATCATAAAGAAAATATGCGCCGATAATAAACATTCCCGCAAGGAATATGTAATAAACTAACGTTGAAGAAAAAATGTCCTTGGATGTTTTTGTTTTTTGATTACTGCCCGATCCCAACCGTATTCCCAACTCCAACAAGTATAACAATATCGCCTTCTTTTGTTTCTTCGTGAATAATTCGCTTCACTCTCGCAATTGCCACATTTACTCCATCAGAGATTGCCTTAGTCATGGGAGCTACACTCTCTTCCATGGATTGTTTAATGGCCACACCATTCACTGGAATTTTATACTTTAATGCAGCTTCTTCAATAATAAACGCGTCAACACCGAGTCCACCGATAACTGAACCTGTGCCCTCCGCCGTTGAACCGCTTATCTCCCCTTCCAATTTACCAGCAGCATCTACCATAATAACCATCGCAATTTTACCATCGTTCTCCTCAATAAACCGTTTAATAGCCACGCCTTTATCACAAAGACCTTTCTTCCCTCAATCTCTATCTGTGAAGCAAGAATGTTCTTTGCGACTTCTTTATTCTCGTTTCCATGCATCATCCGCGCTGCAACTAATGCTCCAGCACCATCGCCTATAGGTTGACCCTCAGCAAAGGCTTTTCCAGCAAGAGAATAAGCTTCAGCCGTTCGAATAATCAGAGGAAGTTGCATCTGAACCTGCATGATTACATATAGATTCATAGTCTTCTTGCCAAGTAAGTAGAAATGATTAACAATCTTGTATATACTATTCAAACCTAAAGCTACTTCTAAGACCCCTTCAATGTTACTACTTTGAACCTTATCTGCTTCAGGAGCAATTATTTTAATCTCGTTTTTAAAACGGAGATCCCTAACATCGATTAGATGTTCAAGCTTAGGAACAAAACCCAAGGGGTCAAGGTTTTTTGGCATAACGGTGAAGTATTCAAGTAAATGGTCGATTCTAGGGGTTGGATCCCCATCTTTTTTTCCCAACTCAGTAACGGTATCTATGGCCAAGCGTCGAGAGTCATCTTTAAGAATCTTTAATTTCCTAACTGCGTTTCCAACTTCTCTCAACATAGTCAAGGTCTGTATCTTTTGTCCATAAAACATGAAGAGAAGAAAAGAGAGCAAGTACACTGCTTGAAAAATAGAGCTCATCGTATCTCCCTCTTGACCAAGTAGAGAAGCAATCAACCTTTTAAATCTCCTAACAATCAAATGACTCCATTAAGTTGGTTATAAACATTAAGTTATCCGAATCTATAATTTTGTGTACAAAGAACCTAGTTCTTTACGTGAAATATAAACGGTTTTATTTTAATTATTACGTCTAAAAACAGAATACCCTATCAAAGAATTTAAGTAAATACTTATGGAAAATCTGAATACTCTAAATTAATAATGAATTATTAAGATTATACAATGTATGATATGCTACAGGTAATATTTTCATAAGTTCTCTAGGTGCAGATGTTTATTAGAGGTATCTAAATATAAATAAGGAATAAGATGGCTTGCCAGAATTCGAGCTTCGCACAGGCTCTCGCTCTGTACTAACACTTAAACGCAGATCGGCTTAACTTCCGTGTTCGGAAAGGGTACGGGTGTTTCCCGTCCTGCAATGACCGGCAAGCCAAGTTATTGGATTCAAGAAGACTAGGATAAATGTTTCGGTTTCAAGTAGAGACTAATTTAAGGACTAAATTAAGATACGCCATAAAAGAGCAAGATGAAGCACTCGTTACGTTCATTGAAGTAGAATGTATAATGGGGAATTATTCCAAAAATTTTAGAGATAAAAGTAATTTAACTGTCTAAAATAAGATTATGTGAATTGGAGACTGAAAAGAGTATAAAGTGAGAAAATCGCGGGAAGTTTTTTCTTTGATTAAAATTAATTTAGAATTTACCGCAAAGGATACAGGAAAAGCCGTTAAGAGGAAAGATGTAATAATCGTTATAGACGTTTTGAGGTGTACATCCACCATTATTACTGCGTTAGCCAATGGTGCAAAAGGGGTAATTCCCGTAAAAACAATTAATGAAGCACGAGAAATCCATCGGCAGTATCCTAATACCGTATTAGCTGGGGAGCGAAAAGGGATAAAACCTAAAGGTTTCTATTTTGGAAATTCACCACTAGAATTTCATCCTACAAAAGTGGATGGAAAAAATATTATTCTAACAACTACAAATGGTACAAAAACATTAACTAAGACTAAAGGAGCAGCGTTTGTATTTATAGGGGCGTTTCTAAATATTAACACGGTGACCGATGCGGCTTTAAGAATCGCTAAGAGAGAAAATTGTGGGCTATCTTTAGTATTATCAGGGAGACGCGGAAAATTTTCTCTGGAGGACTACCTTTGTGCAGGAGCTATGCTTGAACGGTTTACCTTACATCAAATTGACGCATCAGATGCAGCGTTTGCATCATTACTAACCTTTCAACAGGTATATGATTCATTGACCAACATCATATTTCAAGGACACCATGCGCAGTATCTTAAGAGCATAGGGTTAGAGGAAGACGTCCGATTTTGTTGTAAACAGAATAGGTATAAATTAATTCCATATCTTAAAGGGAAGATCATTACTCCATTCAAAAAAAAGTAAGACAGAAGATGTTTTGAGGTCCCACAGTTCTTTAATACATATCAGTTCTAATTCATATAACTGCTTAGAATGTCAATAAATAGGGTTATTCCCATCGTCCCAAACCCCAGTCTCCTCATTGAAACCAAAACTGAACGCATCTTAGTTGAAGGAGACCTTCACATTGGTTGAGAGATAAGTTTAATGGAGAAAGGTATCCACATTTCATCTCAAGCATGGAGAATAAGTGATAGATTGCTTAAAATAGTACGTGTGAACCAAATCGGATAATCTTTATAGGCGACGTAAAGCATGCCATTCCAAGGATAAGTCTTGCGGAGTGGAAGGCTGTCCCCAATTTTTTGAGAATATTAAAAATGTTGTCAAGGATATCTCAGTGATCACGGGGAATCATGACGGGGGCTTGAAGTCATTAATTCCCCCCTCAGTAAAAATCTTCCATTCTACTGGCTTAGTTGTTGGAAAAAAGCCTAGGATTGGCTCTTTCATGGTCATGCCTGGCCAGCCCCAGCGGTTTTAAATTCTGAATCTTTTAGTTATGAGACAGGTTCATCCAGTAATTTGGTTTAGAGATAAACGTGGCATCTGGAAGGTAAAGCAGGTTTGGATAAAAGGTAGATGTAACGATCAGAAATTAGCCAAGGCATACCTAAAATATTTGAAGGTAAAGACAGGGGAGAACCTAAGAGAAACCCTTAGAAGAAGAAGGGGGATTCAGTTAAATGATCCCAATTGATAATCATGCCTACCTTCAACGATCTGATAGGGGGCATTTCGTTAAACCGGTTTCAGAAATGACGTGTGGGCCCTTTTTTGGGTTCAGGGAGTGTAAATGTAGCTGTGTAAATGTAGCTGTGGGGGGTACCTTCGATAAATTCCATAAAGGTCATGAGAAACTAATTGACAAAGCCTTTGAGCTTGGTGAACTTGTTCTAATAGGTTTAACTACCGATAAAATGCTTAAGAGTCAAACTAAACTTTTTCCTATAACCAGTTATAGTACTCGGAAAAAAGCATTAATAAAATATTTGAAAAATAAAGGCGTTAAGAATGTCTATCAGATAATTCCTCTTGATAACCCCTTCGGGGTTACTTTAAGTGATGAGGAAATAGAAGCCCTTGTGGTTAGCCATGAAACCAGTAATAGAGCGAAGGAGATCAATACTCTTCGAGGACAGCGAGGATTACAACCTTTAATACTAATCGTTATTGAGATGGTTCTCTCTGAGGATGATGTTCCCATCTCAACAACTAGAATTAAGCGAGGGGAGATAGATCGAGATGGACGAGTACTTTTATCTACGAAACCTAAATGAGGGATATTTCTAGCTTAAAAATTCCGTTTCTCACTTCATAAATTTATGCTTCTATAGTTTATCTTACTCCGTGAAATAGTGTGAGGTTTGAAATAACTTTGTCAATATGAGGCTTCTATTCTATAACAAGAGAAAAATTGTACGATAGTTGAGGAAATACCTGTTTATCACTTCTAAATTAATATTAAATTCAAAACATTTTTCGGGGGAAAACCTATATTAGAAATATGTTTGATGATAAAAGAAGTAAAATGAAGGAAGAAGTACTTTGGCTGAATTACATCAATTGGAGAAAAGTTTGCTCCTTGCCCTTAAGGATGGAAAAAAAACTAGACTACGTAAGCTTTTAAAGAAGACTAAGTTACCTTATGCATCTATAGCTAGAGCCTCAGTATGGCTCTCATCTAAGGGCTACGTCAAAATCGAGGATGTTAAAAAATCATTTATCCAGCTTGACTCTGAAGGAAAAAAAACCCTTAAAAAGGGACTGCCTGAAAGAATTTTAGTAGAAGCAGTCCTTAAAAATGGGGGCCGTACTCTCATTGACATTGTTTCAACCCTGACGGAGCTGCGTAAGGATGAGATAAACATCGCGTTAGGTTGGGGGCGGAGGAAGGGATGGCTAAATTTCTCTCGTGAAAATGGCGAGATGTTTATCCTCATTAAAGAAAAACCAAAGAAAGGACTAGATGAACAATTAATTGAGCAGCTCTCCAAAGGATCAATGACTATTGACAGTTTAACCTCTCAACAGCTTTTGGGTTTAAACGTTTTGATGAAACGACCCAAAATTATTTGTCAGACTGAAGACGTTGATCGCTTTATAACTCTGACTAAAGTTGGGCTCTCAATCGCGAAACAGGTTAAGGAAGTGGGTGAGGAGATAAGTCAACTTACTCCTGAATTGATTAAATCAGGTAAATGGCGTGAGATAAGGTTTAGAAAATATGATATCAAAGCGCCTGTTGCAAAAATCTGGGCAGGAAAGAAGCAGCCATATCTTAGGTTTTTAGATGATATGAAGCAGAAACTGATTTCACTTGGTTTCACAGAGATGGTGGGATCTACTGTTGAGTTCATGTTCTTCAATTGTGACGCGCTCTACATGCCCCAAGATCATCCGGCTAGGGAGATTCATGATATCTACTATGTCAAATCACCATCTTATGGGGATCTCTCCTCCTATACCACCCTAATTAATAATGTTAAAGCAACTCATGAAAATGGTTGGGAGACGAATTCTAAGGGATGGGGATATCCCTTTTCTTTAGAAGCAACTAAACGCCTTATTCTCAGAAGTCAGGGAACAGCTCTAAGTGCAAGGATGCTCGTTGATGAGAGATTAGAGATTCCTGGGAAGTATTTTTCTATAGCGCGATGTTATCGCCCAGACGTTATTGATAGAACTCATCTTACAGAATTTAATCACGTTGAAGGAATAGTCTTGGGGGCGGATTTAACCTTTAAAGATTTACTTGGTATCCTAAAGATGTTTGCTCTCGAAACAGCAGGTGCCGATAAGGTTAGATTTAAACCAGATTACTTCCCCTTTACTGAACCCAGTGTTGAACTTTCAGCATATAAGGCCGATTCTGGATGGCTTGAATTCGGTGGAGCGGGGATGTTCAGACCAGAGGTGACCCTACCTTTAGGAATAAATGTTCCTGTAATAGCATGGGGATTGGGGATTGACAGAATCTTTATGATGAAGGCTGGAATACGCGATATACGAGACATATTTTCCCGTGATCTTAATTGGCTTAGGAGTCAAAAGGTGATTTAAATTGCCAACTATAGTTGTTCTCTTCAATGATATGCAACGCTTAGTAGGCGCTCAACTTCCTCAAGACATCGATGATCTAAATGAACTCCTTTCCTTCGTTAAAGGTGAAGTTGAATCTATTAAAGGTGATGAGCTCTCCATAGAAATTAAAGATGGAAATCGACCAGATTTATGGACTGTTGAGGGCTTAGCTCGAGAGTTAAGGGGAGCTTTAGGGATTGAAAATGGTTTAAAAGAATACGCTATCGAGACCTATTCCGGAGTGGAGATTCTTGTTGATTCTAGATTGAAGGATATCCGACCATACATTGCGTGTTCTGTTATTACGAAGGTTCAACTTAATTCCGAAGCCGTACGAGAACTCATGCGCCTCCAAGATAAACTCGATTTAACATACGGAAGGAAGAGAACTCGTACTTCTATAGGGCTTTATAATTACGATTTGATTACACCCCCTGTTCGTTACAGTGTTGCGAAACCTCATGAGATTAGCTTTGTACCCTTAGGGACTGTTAAAGAGTTAAACTTAAAGGAGATTCTCAATACGCACCCCAAGGGTTTAGAATATGGCTACATTTTGAGAGAAAAAAAACATTGGCCTATTTTACTCGATGCAAAGAATAAAATTCTCTCTTTCCCCCCTATAATCAACTCTAACGATTTGGGAAGAATCACTGAAGGAGTAAGAGACATCTTTGTTGAGGTAACAGGGACAGGGTATCAGACAGTTCTGAACACGCTGATGATCGTTACGTTGTCTCTTGCTGACAGAGGAGAAAAAATCCTCTCAACAAGAATTCACTATCCATATGATGAGATAACACAGGATGAAACACCAAAACTTAAAACCACTAATATGATGTTGAATGTCAGCTACGTTAATCAAATCCTTGGTTTAAATCTTAATGTACAAAGCATTATTGACCTCTTAAAGAAATCCCGGTATGACGCTTATCAAACTGATCAAGATACCATAACTTTAACGATTCCCTGTTACCGTATTGATGTTATGCATCCCATCGACATTGTTGAAGATATTGCAATCAAATATGGGTACAATAACATTGAACCACAATGGCCCCAATTGAACACCTTTGGTAGATTGAGTAACCTTAACGTTGAGTCTAATCTTGCAAGGGATATCATGGTTGGTCTTGGATTTCAAGAAGTGCTAAGCTTCTCCATGAGTAATAAATCTAAACTCTACAAGAAGATGAATCTTAAAGATAGAAGGGTTGTTGAGATCTCCAATCCGATGACTTTAAATTATAACTGTCTACGGGATTGGCTTATCCCAAGCTTGATGGAGTTTTTAAGTAAAAACTCTTCTGTTGAATATCCACAGAGAATATTTGAAATTGGTAAATGTTATTTCCTTGATAAAAACAAACCAACGGGTGTGAGAGAGGGAACTAATCTTGCCTGTTTATGTATTCACTCAAAAGCGAATTTTAGTGAGATGAAGACTGTTTTAGATGCCTTCTTTTTGAATATGGGGAATATGTATAAACTCAGGGAAGACGTCTTTAACTGCTTCATAGACGGTCGAGCTGGAGCAATTCTTGTAGATAAAGTAAATGTTGGATTTATCGGTGAGTTAAACCCAGAGGTTCTTGAGGCGTGGAAGCTGGAAAATCCCGTTATTGGTTTTGAGATAGATCTTGATAAAGCCTTTAGAAAATAATCATCTTGATTTTTTTCAATTCATGGACATCATTATTAATTATTCATATGTATTTTCGTGAGGTTTAAATGATGCTTTAATAATTGGATACGTGTGCTGAGTTGTAAATGGAGAGACGAGATCCGAGAAGCGGGATTATATCTATCATTTTTTTAATCATCTTTTTGATGAGTTCAATCAGTATGTTTAATCTACCGCCCATATTTTTAGTTGCTATTTTACTAATCGTTATTATTGCCTTCTTGTATTATACGAATTATAAAAAAAGGGGAATCAAAATTTCCACCGAGCCACGAAAATTCCCAACAATGTTCCAAAGGTCTCCATTTCAACCAAAAATTGATTTTAAGATAGGGAAATGGGTTCTCCTTATCATAGTTCCAATAGTAATCTTAGGGATCATTCTCTTCGAAAATTGGTGGCTAAACGTTAATATCCTCCAATATTTGTACCTTAATAAGGCTAATGGAGTGGATTGGTGGAACCTAACCTTCCTTGATAATTATTACTTTTATGCATGTATAGCCATCGGCCTTCTAATTGCGCTTAGTGACCCTCGAGTAGTAATTGAAAAGGATACTTCTGGAAAAAGAACCTTCTTCATTCATAGTAAGCTTTGGGGGGGCCTATATAAACTCAGGGACCAGATATATAACCTTCTAGGACAACTCCCTGATAACGTTAGGGGACAATTCCCAGCCTCGATGGGGCTGGGTGAACCATCTCACGGGGATAAAATTTCGATTAAGCGGGGGCTCTTATGGAGGGTCATTGAATTTCTCGGTGGAACTCTGGTAGTAGGACCCATCTTCGCTAAAGAATTGGCTTTTAAATATCTCCTCATTGCCAAATGGGTTGAAACCCAGCAATCCTCCTGGTTAGAACTTGTAAATCGAAGCCTCTCTGTACTTTACACCAGACTCTTCACTTCTGAGATGCCAACCGGAACCTGGCTTATAGAAAACTCTATTGTTCTGGAATTTTTAATTTTTTTTAAGATTCCCTTGCTTATCTTTGGGGGTATATGGGCAGTGCGTCTTGTCGTCTCTTTCATCTTAGAACTTCAAGAAGGGAGAATCAGCAAGGTTTTAAGAGCTGTTACCTTGATAGGCGTGATAATTCTACTTCCCCTCCTTATCAATGTCCCAACCCAAATCTTTGATATAACGACCCCTTTTTACATCCGCTCCTTGGTTATAGGAACTATTGCCCTCGTTGTACTGAGCATCTTTCTAAGTTTAAAGGATGTCTGGGTTCAATATACGATTAACAGAATTTTTCAACAGAGAATAATCCTTATCATCATGGCAGTAATACTTTCAGGTGGCTTACTATATGGTCCTGCAGTGGTTGCTATACAGTACGCTCCATCTATGCAAGGTAATTGGATAGATTGGGTTTGGCAACCAACGTACCTTCCAACTATTGAGTACACTAGGTGGAGTACGGGTTTAAACCAGATAAAGGAGGGTCAGATGAATTCTGTGATGGATACTGGAGAAAACATTGAAATTCTCTCTAAAGTTCGAGTCTTCAATGACGTCGCTGCTAAACTCAGATTGAAGCCATACATTGGTGAAACATGGATGGACCTCAGAGAAGCCGACATTGTCTGGTCGAATGGTAGAGAATACTGGATTACACCGTTGACGATAACATTGCCTTCAGGTGGTGAAGAGTCATGGCGTGCATCACGTATGCTCGTAACTCACTCAGAACGAGTCTTAGCCATTGACGCATCGACTGGGGAAATCGTACCGATTCAGTCAGTCTTTAATCTAACAGAACCTGTTTCTATGTATTATGGTGAAGGTGGACTTTTTGCATCGTCTGATATGGTCTATATTGGTATTCCTGAATTTTATGAACGACATCTTCCAGACTATGAAGGACCTGTCACATATGATGGCGCGTTCGACTATGTTTTAACTGGATTTGAACGTCTATGGTTCTTCTCTGGAATCTACGGTCAAGAGCAGCTTCGCTGGGATTTCGGAAGTGGGTCATGGGGAGACATAAACATGCTGTATTTACGAGATATTGATGAACGTCTCTCCAATATTCTTCTCCCTGGTATGACAATAGATGAAGACCCATACATCGTTTCTGATGGTGAAAACTTGTATTGGTCCCTTTACATCTATGTTGAGAGAGACATGCCCACCGAGTACTTGGATTATCCCAACCACAACGCTAGGTTCTGGAGAGTTTTCGCAACAGTTCTCATCAATACTTACGATGGTAATATTCAAGGATATTTCATTGGTCAAGATGAGAAAAACTATGTCCTAGACTTCTATCGCAGTATGTATCCACAATGGAATAATTCCATCCCAGAATGGCTCAAAACGCAATTACGTTATCCTGAATATCTCTTTGAAAAACAGATTGATTCTTATAACATATACCACGTTGATGATCCACTCTATTGGCAGGAAAGAAGTAAGTTCTATGAATTGACAACAGGTGCTGCTGGACAATCGATCGAGGATGTTAGATACATCGTCTTCTCGTTAAATAAGACGATAAGTTGGACAAGTGTTAGGTTAGTAGAAAGGTTACAGAGCCCGGGGAAGAATCTTGCAGGCGTGTATGTAGCTCTTAATGGGAAGGATTTGGGAGAGGTCTTCCTACTTAGGGGTGAAGACGTGACTGTTATCGGTCCTCAAGTGGCTTTGGATACCATCAATAACTTTGGCTCAACAAAGGCACTTCTGACCCTTAACCCTAACTGGGTGCATGGGAACATCATCATGTACGTCATTAACAACACGCCATATTATTACATCCCGTACTATGCTGAAGCCACAGGCACGCTTTCCCCTGCTATGATGGTTACAGTTGACGCCCTTTCCCAAAAGGTGGGCTACTATGTTATAACAAACCCGCAAGATGCATCAGAAGTCGGTTCTGCTGCTACTGCATCATATTCAGATCTTGTGGGTGTTCAGGTTGAACTAACCGCAGAAATCCGTAGACAAACAGTGATCGATGAGTTTGATGAAAAAGGACAGGAAAGAGGTTACTCTGTTGAGACCCCGGAACGGATTAATCCAGACGTAGAACGTGCACCTGAAACCGTTACTTACCGCACAGATGCAGATTGGCCTCAAACCCAATCAAAGATAGTGTCCTTTATTGACGAATGGGTTACCCCTAATAATATAAAGACAATTTTCCGCAGGGAGAATAAAGAAGCAGGAACAATAGATTTCTCTGTCTTGATAAATCGGATGGGTATAATTGAACTACATACCCTAAGGATAAACTACACTTAAAATCTAGATGTAATCATTCCAATCCTGCGTCACACCTATCAATCCATTCACAATTAAACATCAACGAAAAGGTATATTGAGGAAGTCGATGTAACTATTCAAACTATTTAAGATGAGTTCTTTATTTGGTTTTATAATGAGATTTTCATGTTTGAAAGAAGGTTTAAGAATCGGGAAGAAGCGGGTAAAAAGCTGGCTAAGAAACTATTAGAGTACAGAGGAAAAGCCACTATCGTCTTTGCTATCCCTAGAGGCGGAGTGGTTACGGCTTATGAGATCGCTAAAGTATTAGACGCACCCTTAGATATTATTATCCCACGGAAGATAGGAGCACCAGGAAAATACATATGAATAATTAATAATGATGTCCATGAATTGAAAAAAATCAAGATGATTATTTTCTAAAGGCTT
>JABUBK010000239.1_pt1 | contig 12451 bp, 10 predicted proteins | sample 7332671 | NCBI WGS metagenome assembly JABUBK01 (sample SAMN07256342, study PRJNA390944) | subsurface metagenome | isolation source: Methane hydrate marine sediment | place: Pacific Ocean: Eastern North Pacific, ODP site 1244 | collected 2002
CCAGATGAGGGAAATATACGAGTGCTCGATCGAAAGATGGATGAGGAAATGAAAGAGCGGATAGGCTATCTCCCTGAAGATAGGGGCTTTTATCCCAAAATGAAAGTGGGGCAAATACTTCTGTTTTTGGCAGAGCTGAAGGGGATGAAAAAGAATGTGGCTCGAGAAAGAATTGATTCTTGGCTTAAGAGATTTGATCTCGATGAGTGGAAATTAAAAAAAGTGGAGGAACTTTCCCGGGGAATGCAGCAGAAACTTCAGTTTATCGCGACAGTCATCCATCAGCCCGATCTCATTATTCTGGATGAACCCTTTGCCGGCCTCGATCCTATAAACACCAAATTGTTAAAAGATATCATGTTGGAGATGAAGCAAGAGGGACGAACTGTCATCTTCTCTACTCACCGTATGGAACAGATAGAAATGATTTGCGACAACATCTGTCTCATTAATAAAGCGGAGAAAGTTTTAGAGGGAAATTTGAGCAGGATCAAAAAGGATTACGGGAAAAATACCGTCATTTTGGATTATGAAGGAGAAACAAATTTTATAAGAAGTTTTCCTGAGATAGATAAGATCGATGACTACGGAAAATTTATGGAAATCAGATTGAAAGAAGGAACTGATACTCAGGTTTTACTTCAGAAACTAGTCGGAAAAATCACGATCAATAAATATGAAGTCAGAGAACCCACCTTGAACGCCATTTTCATCGAGAAAGTAGGAGATAAAGATGAGAAAAATCTTATCAGTCATTAAAAGAGAATATATTCAGATAGTAAAAACCAAAGGTTTTATTATTGGTACTATTTTAGGCCCGGTTCTTATGGCTTCTTTTATTGTCATCCCGATTGTGGTTTCAGTGATCTCAGTGGGCCAACAGGAAAGAGTTGGAGTGATTGATTTAAGTCAGGAAATTTTTGAAGCCCTGGATAAGAAACTGGATAATAAGCTGAAGGATGGCAGCCGTCGATACCTTCTTGAGAAGTATGAGGTTTCCACTGATCCGGAAGTTTTGAGGAAAGAGCTGAGCCAGATGGTTCTTAAAAAAGAGCTTTCCGCATATATTTTTATCCCTAAAAACATTTCAGAAGGAGGAGTTGCCGAGTATGTTTCTCAGCATGTTTCCGATTTTGATAAATTAAAAAATATCAATGAAGCTTTAAACAGTGTTGTGATTGAAAAAAGGCTGAGAAAAGAAGGATTAGATCCTCAAAAAATCGCCCAGTACATCCAGCGGGTGGGGTTGAAAACGATAAAAGTAACAAAAAAAGGAGAGGAGGAGGATACCGGGGGAACTTTTCTCATTTCTTATCTTCTGGTTCTTATTCTTTACATGACTCTTTTTTTCTATGGATCAATCATTATGAGAGGGGTTATAGAAGAGAAAACTTCGAGGGTTGTGGAGATTGTCCTTTCTTCTTTAAAACCTTTTCAGCTCATGGTCGGGAAAATTTTAGGAATTGCAGCTGTGGGATTTACCCAATATGCCATATGGGCCATTTTTGGCTTTTCTGCTTCTCGCTACAGCAAATCCTTGATTTCCTCTTTTTTTCCCTCTGCCTCTGGATTTAAGATCCCCAGCATTCCTCCCTATGTCTTTATCTACTTTGTTGTATTCTTTATCTTAGGATATTTTCTTTATGGAACTATTTACGCTGCCATCGGCTCTATGGTCAATTCAGAAAAAGAAGCCCAGCAGCTCATTTTTCCGATTACCATGTTTTTGGTTGTTCCGATTCTGCTTATGATGTTTGTGATGAGGGCTCCTAACAGCTCTTTTTCAGTGGTTTTATCCTTGATTCCCTTCTTTGCTCCGATTCTGATGCTTCTCCGGATTTGTATTCTTCTTCCTCCTTTTATTCAAGTTGGAGGCTCTATCCTGATTCTTGTTTTGACTATTCTTTTTATGATTTGGCTTACGGGAAAAATCTACAGAGTAGGAATTTTGATGTACGGAAAGCGACCCAGCTTCCAGGAAATCATAAAGTGGATCAGGTATAAATAATAAAGTTGGTTAAGTTGTAAAATTGGGGACGGTTCTATTTTTTTTATTGGCGGGGTGAACCTTTTTAAAAAATTTTACGTAGTAAACTTTGAAGATAATGACATGAGGTGATAAATGGAAAAGCTAAGAAGAACGAGTCAAGTTGGACAGATAGGCCCCGGATTCTGGTTGAAGTGGATGACGAGGAAGATAAGATACTGATTTGGCTTGAATGAGAGGGTCAACCAGGTTTATTCCTGAGTATATCAACAAAAACAAAGAATGGTGGAAGAAAGAGTCACAAGAGATGAAGGTATCTATATTCTTCTTGAAAAAATCAAGGAAGGAGACAGAGAGGCTTTCATGACAGTGACAAGTCTTTACCAAAAGAAGGTTTTTTTACTGGCCTTTTCCTTTTTTCATAACAGGGAAGATGCAATGGACGTTGTTCAGGAAACCTTCTTGAGGTTATACCAGAAAGTAAACATGTTCCAGAAAGGCAAGAGTTTCCAGAATTGGCTTCTCCAGATAGCAAAAAACATATGTATAGATTATTACAGGAAAAATTACCAAAAAAAGCGAGAATTTGAAACAGGAAAAAGCATAGAGGAAATGAATTTGCCTTTACAGAATAAAGAGAACCCCTTGGATTCAGTTGATTTAAAAACAATATTTTCAAGGTGCCTTAAGAAGATTACAGAAAAGCAAAGAATGATTTTTGTGATGAAACATTATAATCAGCTTAAATACAGGGAAATTTCCCAGATTTTAAACATTTCCTTGGGGACAGTAAAGTCTCTCCATTTTAAAGCCGTTCAAAATTTAAGGGCCGTAATGGCCCCTTATTTAGGGAGACAAGAATGAGAAAATGTAAAAAGTATGAAAGGGATTTAGTCGCTTTTCTTTGCGGAGAGCTTCAGGGAAATGAGAGGGAGCGTTTTGCTTCCCATATTGATAAATGTGTTCGTTGCAAGATGGAGCTCCAAAATATAAAAGAAATTATAGCAAGTGCAGGCTCCCTAGAGCAGGATATTAAAAAGGCCATGGCTTCTGTCAATTGGGAGGTTCTGCCCTCGAAGATTACAGAGACTGTATTTAAGAAAGCACCGCCTTCTCCCAGAAAGGGGTGGCTGGAGAGATTTCTAGGATTCCTTTTTTTACCCAAATTGAGACCCGTCTATGCAGGAATTCTCTTGGGTATTTTGATCGGTTCCTTAGCCACTTTTATGATTTTCAGATTCCCTTTTCCAAAAGAGAGAAGTGAAGGAGAATTCTTTGTTTCTGAGGATTTTTTGGAAAGAATAGAGCTGGAAATGGCCAGAAGAGAAACTTTAGATTATCTTGATAAGAGCCAGTATTTGCTTTTAGATTTTGTCCAGTCTTCTCCTGAAAAAGGGAGAGAATTCTGGAAAAGCGAATTTGCCTTCCAAAAAGCAAGAAATTTGCTCTCGAAGAAGAAATATATCAATCCCCAATTGAAAAAGTTCCAAATGGCAAAGGCAAAAGAAATCTGTGATCAGATCGAATTTCTTTTCTATGAGTTGACGCAGATAAGTGACCAGCTTTCAGAGGAGGATCTCAGAAGAATTCAGAGATTGATCGAGGAAAATCAGCTTCTGTTGAAGATAAAACTGTTGAAGAAGGAATTACAAGAAAGCGAGGTATAACATGAAGAAAATAATAATATTAAATTTCTTGATTCTTTTCCTTGCCTCCTTTCATCTTCAGGCTTATGTCCAGACTCAGCCAGATGAGAAGCTTTTTCAAGAGGCAAAGATTCTTATATTCGATGAAAAGTGGGAAGAAGCTCAGGAGAAATTAGAGGAACTTATTGAGAGATATCAAGAGAGTCCCTGGTTTTCCCAGGCACTTTTCTACAGAGCCAAATGCATGGAAAAGCAGGGAGGAAAAGAAGTCGAAGCCTTGGCTGCCTATGTAGAATTTAACCAGCTTGAAGACCGCAGCAGAAGCTTGGCCGAAGAATCTGAAATTTCTATCATCGATTTAGCCTACGAACTTTATAGAAGAGGAAAAAGAAATTACCTGAAAGAAATAGAAAAGAGGCTTTCAAGTTATAACAAAGTGATTAAATATTATGCTGCTTTTAAACTGAGTTATCTGAAAGATAAAAAAGTCGCAGCCAAAGGTATTCCGATATTGAAGGAAATTGTGAGGAAGGAAAGAGATGATGAGCTCAGAGATAGAGCAAAAATTGCGCTGCTTCGGGTGGACCCGAAGGCTTTGAGAGGCTTCGAAGAAGAGAGGTATGAGAGAAAAGCACGGATACTGAAAATCAGAGTATATAATAAGCTTGAAAAAAAGCTGAAACTTTCTTTAAATATCCCCTGGGCCTTAGCTGATCTTGCCTTTGGAGCGATTCCTGAGGAAGAAAGGGTGTTGATGAGAAAAAAAGGCTATGATTTGGATAAGATTGTAAAGGAACTGACAGAATTCAAAGGCAATATCATCGAGATCGAAGGTGAGGAAATAATTATTAAAATGTGGATTGACTAAATAAGGAGGCATTCAATGAAAAAAGTCGCGATTTTGGTTCTAATCACAATTGTGATAAGTCTTCTTTTTGTCGGTATTCTCTTGGCCGAGAGAAATGATGATATCCAGGCCATCAAGAAGGCGGTCAAAAAGAATCCAGCTTATAAAGCTGGGAATGAGGTGAGGTGGTTCAAGGTGCTTATCACAGATAATCGGACAAAAAAAGACAAAGTCAGGATTACTTTACCTGTTTCTTTAATTGAATTTTTTATCAAGTGCACTGATGACAAGCACCTGAGGATCAACCGCGATGAATGCGATATCGATCTCAAGGAGCTTTTTGCAGAACTTAAGAAACTCGGACCGACGGTCCTTATCGAAGTCCATGAAGATGAAGAGACAGTAAAAGTTTGGTTTGAGTAGAGAAGAAATAACTTAAATCCAAAGCAATTTAAAGGGAAATGGAATATTTTTCCATTTCCCTTTTTTTTCATCTCTTTTTAATTCAATAAGTTAGAGGCTTGTCTTTTTTCCATGTGACAAATACGTGCCAGAACATCTAAATTTTCAGGCTTTTTTGGTGATTTTTCTACAAGAAGTTCGACTGCTCTTTTCTTTAGTTCCTGGCTTGGATGGGTGTATCTTTCAGTCATCTTAAATGTGCTATGACCAAGAAGCTCTTTCATGGTAAACGGGTGAACTCCATTTTCAGCAAGACGAGTAGCAAATGTGTGGCGAAAATCGTGGAACCTGAGGTCGTTAATTTTTGCTTGTGCACTCGCTCTTTTAAATGAACTTTTTACTGTGGTAAATGGGCATCCAGTTTGGGGATTGGTAAAAACAAAATCACCTTTTCTGTTTTCCCCTCTGATCTTTTTCAATGTCTCAAAGAGTTCTGAGTTAATATTAATAACTCTGCTTTTACCGCTTTTTGTTTTCTCCACCCTGATCAATTCCCTACCGAGATCAATCTGGCTCCACTTCAGATTTAATATTTCCCCTCTTCTAATGCCTGTATTTAAAGCTACTTTGATTATGGACTTTAAATGATCTGGACTGGCTTCAAGAAGATGATATTCTTCTTCTTTAGTTAAGATTCTTTCCTTGAAGTTGTCTCTCTCTGAGAAAAACTTAACCGTATTGGCTGGATTGTGATCTGTAAATTTCCAATCAATTGCCAGGTTGAACATCTTTTTCAAAATGGCTAGTTCTCTGTTAATTGTGGATTTTTTAACCCCGATCTTCAATCTTTCGGCTCTGTATTTTTCAATATGCAGGGGGATAATTTCATTGAGATTTATATCTCCAATGAAAGGCTTGAGATGTGCCTCAATGCGATACATATCCTGTTTCCAGCTCCTCTTATTTAACTTAGCATAGTCATTGATATACCGATCTGCCAATTCTGTGAATGTGATAGGCTTTTTTTTCTTGTTTGGATTATGTGCCTGACTGAATGCTTCAGCTACTTTTTCTTGAAGGTAAAGAACAGCTTCAGCTCTATTTTGGGCATTTTTTACAACCTCTCTGATCCTTTTACCGTTCACATGATAATCAGCATACCAGCGATCTTTCCCTTGCTTTGTCTTTCTGATATACACAGAACCAAATCCGTAGTTCCAACGCTTTGATTTTTTACTCAAAGCGCTCCTTCCTTTCAGGAGCATTTTATCATAATTTTCAAGGGAAAGATCGAATTTTGGAAGGAAATTTGCAAATTCTGCGGTTTTCTTCCTGTATTTCTCTTGCCAGGATTCGATCTCTTGTTTTTTGAATCTAATCAGGCCATTAATCCTAACATATGGGATTTTACCTTTATCAGTCCATTTATAGAGAGTTTTAGGGTGCACATGAAGGAAGGAGCTTACTTCTTTTACTGAAAGAAGTGATTGACTCATATGCACCCTAGTATCAATTTTTTGCCAAACGAACCCATTTAAACTATTGTTTTCTTCTGATTTAGTTTGAGTCTGTGCCTATATCTACGGAAATTGGTGGAGGAATACTATCTAAAAATTGCTAAAAATATGATATTGGGACTAAAGGAAGGATTAAAGGTAAGTCGCTGATATTATTGACATTTCCTGGATAATCAAGGGCTTATGCATGTTGGAACTCATCGTCTTGCCCTGACCTTACTGTGGATGCTGAAGCCTGAGTGGCGCCATCCCGCGATCTTCTCCACCAACGCCTGAGATACAAGCTCATAAGCGCCTTCCGGACTGTTCTGAGCTTCCTGAAGTCGCCCATCGTGCTCAAAGGTCGACAATGTTCATAATTCTCAGCTGAAGGAATAGTGGAATTGTGATTGGAACAGGTCTTCTAAGCAGGGCATTTGCCTACGAAAACAGTACGTTCAGGCGATCGGCCGTAGCTTGAAGTATACCCCACGTAATGCCGGGTGTAAGGATGATTTGACGCTCTGGATGCGAGGTAAGATTACGAACTTTCCGGGCAACCTTCCAAAGGTTTTCCTCGCCCTCAGGAATGACGCGATGTTTCTCAAGCTCGTCAAGGTTATCGGAGTAGCTTGTGTCTAAAATCTCGCCTTTCTTGTTCCGCTTCTTCGTCGGGATACAATGGTTCTCGCAGCAGGCCTTGACGCCAGCCTCGAGCACGCGGAGGCATTGTTCTGCGCCCAGCGTGATGATTGGATAGAAAAACCAGCCGTAAATCATCGCGCCGCGGGCAACTTCGAAGAGCGCTACAACATCCGAGGGTACATTGGGGCCAAGCTGAGGCTTCAGGTGAGCCTCCACCCAATAATCGGACGTGTAGCAGAAGAAACTACAAGGCAGGTCTGGTTCCTGCCAGTTGGCGGCAGTGATATGCTTAAAGCCATGATGAGTTGAAGTTGGTGGGTTCATGGGGGCCATTAGATTTCCTCCCCTTAATCGGCTCTAAGGATAACACAACAATTAAGTTGTGGTCAATCCCTTAGGTGGGCTATTCCCCGTGTAACGCCGCTGTCACAGATTTGATTGATTTACGCTGAAATTATGGCAAAAGGACTGAAAGGAAAACTGACTGGAAAAGCCTATCTTTCCCTGAAGATAAGAGAGAAATCCTGGTGGGCGGTACTGGGTTCGAACCAGTGACCCCCCGTTTGTAAGACCAGTACTCTACAAAACTATTGGAAACTGAACATAATCGGTCACAATCTGGACACAAAATCCTGAAGTCCAGCAAATCAGGAATTTTAATTAGCTTAAAATAAATGAAATAAAGACCATCCATAAGTATGACAACGGCGGATTAGAAATCCGTTGGCTTCACAATACAGTGGAGGAATTTTGAGTAATGTTCTATGGCTCTACTATTCGCTTTATCTCAATGATTAAATTTCAATATTTTATACACTTTAACGTTATTTCTCCTTCATTATCTTCATATATATAAACTAGATTATTATCACCTATCAATGCAAAAGTTAGGGTACCGGGATCACAGGAAATATACTTTAATACCTTATATGTTTTTGGGTCTATGACTTCAATTCTCATAGGATGAGGAGGACGATTCTCCTTCTCTGGTTCCTGCTTACCTCGCTCTTCATTACTCTGGGTATAAGTTAGCAAATATAAATAACCATCTGCGCCAAATGATGCTTCTCGAGTTACATAATCCAAATTTGCCCCCATCTCGATTACCTCAGAGTTGATCCTTCTTTGGGTCACAAGTTTTGGACTCATTGGCTTAAAAGGCAGGGGTCTTCTGAACTCACTTATCTTGTTACCTTCCAAATCAAAAACGTGAATTACGTTCATGGCAAAATGTGGAATGTAGAGTTTTCCATCTCTCGATAGAGCTAAACACACACGATGCTTTAGGGCTCTCAGATATGGATGAGATTCCGGGAAATTATCGACAGATATACTTTGTATTAAATTCCCCTGATTATTCAGTATGTTGACCAAAGGCTGTGTGTCTTTTTCAAGATGCATATCGAACCTGTACCTGCTTGAGCCAAAGGCTGATATGGAATATATCTTGTTATCTATGAAAATCATGTCAGCGACTTGGACACTTTTGCTTTTGATTGATTTAACAAATTTCCCATCCTTCCCAAAGATTTGAATCCGACGGTTACCTACATCGGCAACAGCCAATCCTCCATCTTCTAAAATGTGTAGGCCCGTGGGTTTTGAGAATTCCGCTGGACCTTGGCCTTTTCTTCCGATGATCCGAAGTAATTTTCCCTGGAAATCAAACACAAGAATCCGATGATTCCCGGAGTCGGCGACATAAAACAGGGCTCTCTCCGAATCGACTTCCATGTCCGAAGGCCGGTGAAAAAAATCATCATCTCCGAATGAAGATGTTGACCAAATAGTCTCTATAGAACCTGTTGAAACACTGAATCCGAATGAAGAAATGAATATGAGAGAATAAAATATTAATTTTCGATTACGATTCATAAATTACCCTATTTCGATGAAGCTTATTTGTTAAGGAAATCTACACCTAACTCTGGCGTGCTGCCTCTTCCAAATAATTGATAAATTTACTCTTCTCATTTTAAGGAAAATTACAGTTACATGTTCTGTCAGAGCTTAAAACTGACTGTTATTGAAACGACAGAAGGAACTGCTTTGCCCATTATGGTCATCGGCTCATATTTCCACTGTTTAACTGCGTCAATAGCTGCCTGATCCAGATAAGAAATAGATCTTTTTACCTGAACAGCTTTCACATTGCCTTGCTCATCGATTCTAAGGGTGAGGATAACCACACCTTCAACTCTATTCTGTTTAGCTTCTTCTGGATAAACCGGCAAAACTTGTTTAATTAATTTCGGAGGTTCAATTTTACCTGAGGCTATTACTACATCTTCTGTAATACTTTCTTTAGCCGAATCAATTAAATCAGTATCACTGGCTATCTCTTGTTCAGAAATTTTAAAATTTGCCTTTATTCTCCTTATTAATTCATCCACCATCCAGAAGAAATCCGTTTCTTTTCCCTCCACCGTCTCTGTACCTAAAGACTCCATTGTACTTGCTTCTTGAAGCACAGTACTGATTCTGTAAGTCTTACCTACCTTGATGTAGTTTCCCTGCAATATGTGTGTAGCTCCTCCACGAACAGCCACTTGCTTTAAATCCTCTGAAGAATAACTCTCCGCTTCCAGAAGATTCAGTTGTCTGAGAATATCAAAGAGTCTATCTCCACTTAAGACCTTAATATGCTTTGATTTAGTGAGACCTGTAATCAGTAAATCAGAAAAGGCAGATCTCAAATTATCTAAACTCTTTTCTCCAGTGTTGTTCTTAAAGTACATGATTGCGAGTGAAGGTTTATCTAAGAGTGGGATAACAGCGCTCTCTCTAGGAAGAAGCTGCCAGATAATCACTGCTATGATTGCGAGAGCCGCAACAACTAAAGCAGGGATTAAGAGCTTCTTCAAGCTAAACTGTACGGTTATCTCCTTTGAGGTAATGGGTTTTCTCTTTGGAGCTATCCTTTCGGTAGTAGGGATACCCTTTTCTATCCTGGACAGTTCAGAACGCACTTCTCCTGCACTCTGATATCTCTTTTCCTTATCCTTTTCCATGCAAGTTAGTATCACACGGCTAAGATCTTCTGAAATCTGAGTATTGATTTCCTTGGGATCTCTGGGTATCTCGCCCTTATGCTTCATGGCAATGCTTAAAGGTGTATCGCCTACAAATGGTACCCTACCTGTAACCATCTCATAAAGAATAATTCCAAAAGAATAGATATCTGAACGCTGGTCTACCTCCTTCACTTCTGCCTGCTCAGGTGACATGTACTCTGGAGTCCCAATCATCACTCCTGCCCCCGTTATCCCTTTTGCTTCAAGAGATCGGGCGATCCCAAAATCCATAATCCGCACATTTCCCTCTTTATCGATCATGATGTTGCTGGGTTTTAAGTCCCTATGAATCACTCCTAATTTATGGGCCTCGGTTAATCCATCACAGATTTGCTTGGCTATAGATATAGTTGTCGGTATGGCTAATTGACCCGTTTGTCTGACCAGGCTCTTCAAATCTTGCCCTTCAACATATTCCATAGTGATATAATATGAGCCTTCTTCTTTATTGAGATCATACATACGACATATATTATTGTGGGAAATATCACGGGCTGTCTTTAATTCATTCCTGAAACGCTCAATGGTTTTCTTATCAGCAGCAATCTCAGGCCTTATAAGCTTTAAGGCTATCTTGGCATTAACCTCTTTATCCAAAACCTTATAGACTTTCCCCATTCCACCCTTGCCCAGTTCTTCAATAATCTGGTATCTCCCTGCAAAAGTTGAGCCTGTGGTTAATTCTTCTTTGGGTGTTTCAAGGGTCTCAGTGACAGGGATTTCCTCTAAGGGAATGATCTGAGTTCCGCACTCTTTACAGAACTTGGAATCAGAAGGATTGTCGAAATGACATTTAGGACATTTAATAGCCATGATTAACCCTTTCGGAGAGCGTGGCAAGAGAATATCAATTAATGTAAAAATAGTCAACTAGATTAAATGCTTTGGCTTCCTCAGCTCAGTTATTCACCAATAAAAGTAAAATTTTTTGCTGGTCTCATATTTTTTCATTGGAATAGATAAAAACCTGAAGCAAACTGAAATCATAAGATGAAAGAAAACCCAAACCATATTTCGTTATTTTCATTGACGGAATCTAGGAAAACAAAAGTGTAATTGAAAAAGGGTGAAATAGTAAACTTATTTAATTTGAAGGGAAGAGAAACATCGAATTCTAAATCACTGAATCCAAAATTTTTAATCCATTGTCCTCCATTGTAACCCAGAGAAGCGGATAAATTGATTGTTATAGTATTGGACAATTTTACTGAATGTCCACCTCCCAAAAGGATATAAAGTCCATCCCCTAAATTGATGTCATAGTAAACTGTAAGAGTTGGACTGAGAAATATTTCAGGAAGCACAGCAGTAACGAAAAATTCCTGAGTCGTTGAATCTTTAAATGAAAAATTCTTTGCAAAATACCAGCCATAATGGTTAAAGCCTGCCTGAAAAGAAAAATCCTCAGAAATTTTAAAATGATAAACTAAAGTAAAATCAATTTCATCAGAATATTTCAGTTCATCTCTTCCACCTAAGGAAAAACTGCACCATAAACCGATTGAAAATCCAGATTCTCCAAAATTAAGAGTTAAGGAAGGTTGTATTGCTGATTTGTTCTTAGGAAATATATCAAATCCCCTCCAGATGTATCGTGAGGTGAAATCAAACTGATAAATTACATCCGCATTCATATTCACCGTGAAAACTAAGATAAGAAGAAATAAATACTTCTTCATTGTTCCAACCAGATCAAATAATCATTCTATTTGACTTGCGATTTAAAGATAATTTAAATTAAGTGAGTTCGAGTGGGCTTGAAGCTAAGAACGAAAAGACTTTTCAATTTATAAAATAGGTTCATCTGGAGAAGAATTGCCGCCGAACTCTTAGGATTTGGATAATCATGAATTTGGACATTTGTATTAATGTGAAAGTGACAAGAACAGGCGGTCCAGGTTCAGCCAATGTCGCTTTCTTGCAAAAAGCGAGAAAACCTAGGCTCAGAGCTAGATAAATAGCGAAAGTTAGAGTTCTTATTATATTCTACCCTGAAGACTTTTTCCATTAACCTGCCAAAAATTTTAAAATTCTTATGAATTAAAAGAAAAAACAAACAACCTGCCGTAATTATGTATTTCACAACCAGAGATAGGAATGGGTTCTTCTTAATAAGAATAGCATTATTTTCTCTTTTTTCTAAAAAATTTATATCAAAGGAATTATTTGGAGTCAAACAATTAAAGGTTGTTATTCATTGACAAAATTTATTGCTGCTTGAATAATATTAAAAATAAAGGAAAGTCAGGATGGCAAGACTTTACGAATGTCAGAGCAAAAACCTCAATTTTCGATTTGAACACGTGAGTCCTGCTCAATTTGAGATCTATATGGCTGGGGATTTGTTCAATTAT
>JABUBK010000240.1_pt1 | contig 12447 bp, 13 predicted proteins | sample 7332671 | NCBI WGS metagenome assembly JABUBK01 (sample SAMN07256342, study PRJNA390944) | subsurface metagenome | isolation source: Methane hydrate marine sediment | place: Pacific Ocean: Eastern North Pacific, ODP site 1244 | collected 2002
AAAATAGAGGGGAGTAGGTGTTATTGGTTGAATTTTCACGCAATAGCATTTAAAAACATGGCGTAGTCCATTCTGGACAAAATAGACCGCCCAACTGCTGCAAGGCTCTCTTTCAGAAACAAAGTTTAGAAAAACCTAAAAAATAAAAAGGGAATTTGCGGGATATCAAGTCTGTTGGTTTGAGCCGAAAAGCTGAAATCTGCGAAGCTACAACCTACGTTCGGTGTCCTGTATGCCCTACTACATATTGTTGTCAAATTTGACGGATGAGGGATGGAAAACCATCAGGGAAAGACCTGAAAGAATAATGGAAGTGAATAAGGAGCTTGAAGCTTTCGGGGTTCGAGTGATAAGCCAGTACGCGGTTCTGGGACCCTACGACTTCGTCAACGTTGTTGAGGCTCCAGACAACAAAACCATTGCCAAGGTGTCCATCGAGCTTGGTTTCCGAGGAACGATAAGGATTCTAAGCATGGCCGCCATTCCCATCGAAGAGTTCATAGCTTCTGTTAAGAAACACTAACTCCTCGGCATCGCCTTTTTTATCCAAAATTTAAGCACAGAAAACCTAATTTTGCTCCCGCCTCATGATCAATGAAAAGATGTTTAGCATGTCCGTGACGATACAGGAAGCGTCCGTTAAGCATTTAGATAAGCTCTACGAGATTGAGACCGAATGCTTCGAAGAGGAAGCCTTCACAAAAGAGCAAATCGCCCACATGTTAACCGATTGCAACTCCGTTAGTTTTATTGCCAAAGTAAACGATGAAATAGTGGGTTTCATCATGGGCAGAGCGTACACTAACAGAAAACCGGCGGTTGGGCGCATACTCACGATAGATGTATCACCTGAACACCGCCGAAAGGGGATCGGGCTGCAGCTTCTACAAGAAGTTGAAAGAGTGTTCAAAAACGAAGGCGTTGAGGTGTGCTATCTTGAGGCGAGAGAGGACAACGTCGCAGCGTTAAACCTCTACCAAAAACATGGGTACAAAATGGTTAGAAAGCTTAAAAACTACTACGGATCCGCTCACGGAGTGCGTCTTGTAAAACCGTTAGCTCAGCTTCCATAGATTCAGCTTCGTTTTCTCGTCAAAAGCCCTTTTCAAGCGTATCCCTGTTGCTTCAACTATTACAAGTTCAGCTGTTACGCCAACCGGAGAATCCTTCATTAGGTGACCGCCGAAAGCCTCACCCCTCTCGTTTGCAACATTTCAACCTATGTATTTGCAACACATCACAGGTAAAGACCCTTTGTTAACCTTGAAAGCAACGAACATCATCCGCGGAGCATCTTGGAGCCAAATAAACTTCATCTAGTAGTTATCGCTTTTACTCCGAGCCATTGCTGCACCGCGAATCCTATGAAAAATCTAAGCCAAACGGTTAAGATTCTCGTCAGAATGGTTGCAGTTCCACATATTGTTAGACGTATATCGAGAGGAATCTCTGGCAAAAGCACCATATACAATGTTGCCATGGTTATTTCCGGCAACCCCGCCTCGAAGGGCACACCTAGCGGAATTGCTTTCACGGCAGCCACGATTGAGCATGTTACGATTATCACGCTCCAGTGAACCCACGGAAACCCTATCGAACAAAACACTAAATAGGCGACTGCTAAGCTGAAAATCCATGAAAGAACGGAGAAAAACGCTGGTGTGAAGAGTGTTCTTGGAGCACGCCCAAACTCCTTCATTGCGCTATAGAACGCCTTTGCCGCTTTCACAACTTCTTTTCTGACGCTTTTCAACTTCCATCGTCCTCGAGTTACGTACTCAGCAAACCTTATCACAGCATCGATTATTTTCAGCGTCCACCTTTCCTTAACGCACAGAAGCAGCAGCAACACCAGAAAGATCAGGGTTGAAACGGCTAGGAACATAGTGAGGTTGAGTACGATTCCGCCGAGTTGGTGTCTCATCAGCAAGGCGGTTGCGCCTATGAACAAGCTTACGACGTTTATGCCCATGCCCATGAGTCTCTGAGTGACGAGAGAGGCAACAACCTTCCCGGTTGCTTCATTCTGCTCCCTTGTAACCAAGTATACTCTTGAGATTTCTCCGCTTACGGATTCTGCTGGAATCACTGTGTCAATAAATATTCCGAACCATATGTAAAGAAAGGATTTCCTGACTGAAAGTTTTACGGAGAGAAAGCTGAGTAAGGAGCGCCACGATAAGGCGAAGAAGAAAGTTTCAAGTATGACAGCCGCGACTGCCAAAAGATAAAAGGAAACATCTATGCGTTGAACAGTTGCGATTATCTTTGGAATGTCCACGTTGAAGATGTAGAGGTACAGGAAGAAAGCCAGCAAGCCCACCGCTGGCAGCAGAACGATCTTCCAAGTGAACTGAAGCTTCATTGAAACCATGCATTAGCACACCTAACAGTGAAGGCAGAGACCTTAAGCACAATTATATATTTTACCCATCTCCGCCGAAAATTCTACGCAGACACATGTCACTTATGCTATGCTGTATGTTGCGGAAGAAACATCCTGACATATTGGTTCCAGTCAGATGTAGGGAGAGTTTGAATAGTAGTTCCGAGGCGAGTGAAGAAAGTTATAAAAGAACAGTCTCTCATCAAGAATCTGGGTGGCATCGTGTTAACGAGGGAAGAAGCTCTCAGCTTGGTTAAGAAAAACGTCTCAAAAAGAAATATTGTTTATCATATGATTGCTGTGGAAGCCATTGTGAGAAGCTTGGCAAGATACTTTGGTGAGGATAAAGACCTTTGGGGGTTGACTGGCTTGCTTCATGACATTGACTATGAGAAGATCGGAGATGCGTGGGAGAAGCATGGCGTTTTGGCTGAAGAGATTTTGAAGGGAATGGTTCCTGAGGAGGTTATTAGAGCCATAAAGGCTCATAACTTTGAGCGAACTCAGGTTATGCCAGAGACTAAAATGGAAAAAGCCTTAATTGCTTGTGATGCCATTTCGGGTTTGCTAGTTGCTTGCGCTTTGGTTATGCCTTCGAAGAAGCTGGCAGAGGTTAAAGTTAAAACTGTGAAAAAGAAGTTCAAGGATAAGGATTTTGCGAGAGGAGCAGACAGAGAAAGAATGCTTTTCTGCGAGAAAATTGGAGTTCCAAGAGAGAAATTCTTTGAAATTGCCTTGGACGGACTGAAAAAATACGCTGCAGAAATAGGTCTATAGAATCCATCAGCAGTTTTTCACGTTTGTTAACATGCCGATGAAGTCAAAGGTTACCGCTTTAACAGATGACAGCGCATTCTCTATACTATGTATTCGTCCGCTTTTTCAAAGTCTTTCACGATTTCCATGACCCGTTTTGGGGCGTTAACAGTTTTTAATGGGATTCCTTTGAGTAAAATCCACGGGCTTTTTTTTGCGATTAGTGTGGCGATGTGGTTTTCGCCGAAGCATTTTTCGGCTATTTCGTAAACCATTTGCCTAACCTTAATTTCAGAGAATTGACCTAAAGCGTGTAAATACTCGTGAAGCAGTAGATTGTAGATTAGGGCGTTAACCACACGTTTCGACTTAATTGCGGCTTCAACTATTTGGACTAAGGTTATGTTTAAAACGATGTTGTTTGTTCCTAGCGGGTGGTATGCGCCTAACTGGATGGGTAAATCATCCAAGAAAAGCATCATTCCACGTCTATACTTGTGTAAAGTAAACTTCACGGTGTCTTTAACAACCTCCCAGACCCCACCATACTTTGCGGCATTTTCTAAACGACTGCGATAGCTTCTAACAATTGAAGATTCACTCTCGTTCATCATCGTCTCCCCATAATAATCGTTACATTACTTTGCACTTTATATGAAGTACGGAATAAACCACTAAAATTCGGTTTAAAATGCAGGTCTATTCCACAATGCGCTTTCTTAAGCTGAACAAATTGAAACTTTCACAGGTCCTCTTGCCATGATCACTTAACCTTCACCGTATATTGCCGTCTCAATCATTACCTTTAGATAAAGGTATATGAAAATCGCGTCTCGAGACTCTTCGCCACTAAAAACACGTTAGTATGAGCGAAGCTAAAGATTGTTTGCATGCATGCAACCATAAAACAACATCCAGTACTAATAGAAACACTCAGCAAAATCAAACTAGCCAAAAAACACAAGCAATAGATAAACCTCGACCCGCGCGCGTTTTCCCTATAGTTTTCTGGCTATTATCAAGCTATTTCTGTTTCAATTTTCTAGCTTGTTTCAAAAGATTTTTATTCAGTTGCGGTGATACGTGTAGGCTGTTGTTTATGTTGTTGTAGTTGCAAGCAAAATAGGTAGTTCTGTTGATTGTTTCAGCAGAAAAGGTGTCTAAATGATTAGAAAAATCGGGTTTGACGCAAAGAAATACTTGAATGCGCAGATAAAAAAGATACTTGATCGTGTTTCGTTGTTCGACAAGCTGTATCTAGAATTTGGCGGCAAGCTGTGTTATGACTATCATGCTTCACGTGTGCTTCTAGGTTTTGGTGTCGACACAAAAGTACAGATGCTTCGGCGACTGGGAAACAAAATCGAAATAATACATTGTGTCAGTGCGAAGGATATCGAAGGAAGAAAAATTAGACGGGACTTCGGATTAGCGTATGACGACCAAACACTCAAGGATATAAACGATCTTCGCGAGATGGGTCTAGATGTCTCTGCCGTGGTGATAAATAGGTTTGATAACGAATTGATTGCGAAAAAATTCAAACAAAAACTTCAGAATAGGGGAATACGTGTTTTTGTACATTACGAGGTGCCAAACTACCTTAAAGATTTGGATTTTGTTGTAAGCGATAAAGGATACGGCAAACAAGAGTACGTGGATACTGAGAAAAAGATTGTAGTTGTCACTGCACCTGGACCAGGTAGCGGTAAATTCTCATTCTGTATGGCACAAATTTATAACGAGAGAAAACGAGGTGTCAAATCCGGTTTTGCAAAATTCGAGACGTTTCCAGTATGGAATCTAAGTCTTAACCATCCTGTAAATATCGCATACGAAGCGGCGACCGCGGACATAGGAGATTATAACATCGTAGACCCATTCCACAAAAAAGCATACGGAATAACAGCAATCAATTACACTAGAGACGTGGAAAATTTTGCGATAATGAAAAAGATAATCGATAAGATAGTCGATAAAGACGATGCAATGGCAAAATATAAATCACCAACCAACATGGGTGTCAACATGGTCAAAGAGGGAATAATTGATAATGACGTGGTACGTGAAGCAAGTAAGGAAGAAATCGTAAGACGCTATTTCGGGTATCACAGAGAATTTGTAGAGGGTAATACTCTTTACGATACTCTTGAGAGAATGGAAAAAATTGTGGAGAAGGCGGGTGTTAACCCCAAAGACCGTTCCGTTGTCCTGCCAGCAAGAGAAGCAGCGGAAGACGCTAGAAGGAGAAAAGACATGGGAAAAGGATACAAAGGTGTGTTCTGTGGCGCGGCAATCGAAATCTTCTTGGATTCAGATAACACTCTAATCGTAACAGGCAAGAATTCGCCACTGCTCTACGCTGAATCAGCGGCAATTCTGAATGCAACAAAGATAATTGCAAAAATACCGGATGAAGTCGACGTGATATCCCCGAACGTAATCAAAAACATTATACAATTAAAGAATGCAATGAGATTAAGCAGCACATCATTGGATGTAAAAGAAATACTCAACGCATTGGCTGCAAGCGCGGTATCCGACGAGAATGCACGCAAATGCTTAGATGCGCTAAATAAACTGAAAGGTTGTGAAATGCACACCACCCATCTTGTGAACGAAGGTAACGAAAAGACGCTGAATCAAATAGGCTTAAATTTAACGACAGATGCAAGATTACCGTTTCCTGATGAGACTTTTGTCCCCAACTATTTTGTTTGAAAACCGCGGAACTGCAAAAGCTGTTTGACAAGCCTGCCTCTCAATCATAAAACCATGGACCGGAATCAGCATTTTAATCCTTTTGCCCGTCTTTTCCAACGGTCACTTACTTTTGTAAGCGTTCAGCCTGACCTATGATTGAACTTAGCTGCTGCTTGCTAAGCGATAAACCGTGAAGGAATCTCCCGCGAACTTTCAAGTCTTTCAAAACCGTTTCCTTAATGGGTAATGGCTTGTCAAATTTTACGACGTACTTGAATTCTAGAGCCTTCGTCCATCCCCGTTTTTCGCACTCGCGCCGTTCCTCTTCGGAAAGCTCATCCCTTTCGTAAACGTTTTCTATTACGCCGTAGCCAACAACAGCGTCGCCAACATTCGTCTTGTGCACGAATATTATCGTTTGCCCCGGGCGCCATTTTCTGCGGAACCCAGTATAATAGACTGCTACGTCAAAGACTTGGTCAACCCACTCCTTTGTTGCGATTCTTAAGATGTAACCTTCAGCTGCCTTCATAAAGCTCTCACGTTCACTTAGGGGTTTATCGCTATTTTTATCTCGCTCTTAGAGGTAGACAATATTTCAAAGGCTTCTTTAATATCTTTCAATCGAAGTTTCCGTGTTATCAGCGGTCTAACATCGATTGTTCTTGAGGCTATCAGGTTTAGGGCTTTTTTGAAGTGCAAAGGGGTCGCGTGAAAGGCGCCGAGCACTGTTACCTCTCCGTAGTGAAGGAGCTCCGTGTCAACTTTGATCTCTGTTCTGGGCGGGCATCCGCCGAACTCTAAGACCGTTCCACCCTTTCTAACAAGCTTCAAGGCTTGCTCCCAGGTTGCTGGTAACCCTATGGCTTCTATCACAACGTCTGCGCCATATCCGCCAGTTAACCCTCGAACTCTTTTCACAACATCCTCCTTTCCAGCGTTGATTGCCTCGTCAACTCCCAGTTTTTTAGCGAGGTTTAGCCTTTCTTCCACGAGGTCTATGATTATCGTCTTTTCTGCGCCGATCTTCTTAACAGTTAGTAGATGCAATAAGCCGATCGGTCCAGCGCCGATTATTGTCACGGTGTCACCGAGTTTCACACTTGCCTCTTCAACTCCGTGCAGCACACACGCCAAGGGTTCGGCAACCGCCGCTTCCTCGTATGAAACGTGCTGCGGAACCTCCTGCATGTTCACCAAAACCATGCGGGCTGGAACCTTGATGTACTCCGCGTAGGCTCCCCACAGCCAGATCATGTTCTCACAAAGGTTGTACCTGCCTCTCCGACACATGATGCAGCGCAGACATGGGGCACTGTTTCCGGCGCGGACACGCATACCCTTTCTAGGCCAGTCCAACCCTTCTCCGACTTCAACGACATCGCCAGCCCATTCATGCCCGAAAATCGTTGGAAGCTTTATCACCTTTTCGACGTAGCCCCTCTGAAGGATTTTAAGATCCGTGCCACATGTTGTGGCTGCCTTGACCCTAACCAACACCTCGCCAGCGTCAACCTCGGGCACCTCAACATCTTCTACCCGCAGGTCTCCTATGCCGTAAAGCATGGCTACCCTCATTCTCATCACTCGTTTAAAATGATAACCTTCAAGCTTTCCTTATTCCTTAGGGCTGTTTTAAAGGCTTCAGCCGCATCCGTAAGTGGAAAACGATGAGTTATCAACCCCTTTGCATCTATTCTACCGGATTCTATCAGCTCCAAAGCGGTTCTCGTCTCTAAGTGTGAAGTTGAGTAAGAAGGGATTATCTGAATCTCCGAGAAAAACAGCTCTTTCGGGCTTACAGGCAGATATTTTCCAGGCAAGGTGGGTGCAAAAACACAGAGCCTCCCCCCTCTGCGGCAAACGCCTACTCCAGTTTTATATGCGCCTATGCTCGGCGCAGCAACAACCACAAGGTCCGCTCCCCTTCCGTCAGTCTCAGACTTAACAACCTCGGCGAGTTCTTCTTTTTCCGGGTTAACCATGATGTCTGCTCCGAACTTCTCCGCTATTTTTAGGCGGTAATCAATCAGATCGCTGATAATTATTTGTACTGCTCCGAAAATTTTCGCCAAAGCCGTGTGTATCACTCCGGCTGGTCCAGCGCCAATTATCGCCACCGAATCGCCAGCTTTTATGCTGCATTTTTTGAGGGCTCGCAAACAGCAGCCAACCGGTTCGATTAGTGTGGCTTCTTCGAAAGAGATGTTTTCCGGAATCTTTAAGGTGTCGATTTGAAGGTTTGGTACGGGAACTCTGAAGTGTTCTGAGAATCCACCTGGTTCGATGTGCGTTTTGTGGAACTGCTCGCATAGCGTGTAGTCTCCGTGTAGGCAGTAGTGACACGTCAGGCACGCCACGTGGTGGTGCACAAAGACTCTGTCGCCGACTGTGAAGCCCTCAACTTTGCCTCCAGCCTCAGCTATTACTCCTGCCGGTTCATGTCCGAGAACCAGTGGAGCACGGTTTCTGAGATACCAGTCCATAAGGTCTGAGCCGCATATCCCACATGCTTTCATTTCTACAAGAACTTCGTCTTCACCTATTTTGGGTGTGGGCATTTTCTCTATTCTTATGTCCTCTTGGCTATAATACATTGCAACTTTCATTTCGGCTCAATCGTTTTTCTATCGCCAAGCACTTAAGACTTTCCAAGGTGCAACTTTAATCGTATGTGAAAGCGAACATAGGCGACGAAAATTGCAACTCTTATTCGCCAGAGAAACGGATCGAGCAATAATCTTTTATAAAAGAGAAAGCAATGCGGTTCACGTGAGATGATAAAGAATTAGTTGGAGCTTTGTCACGATGAAATATTTGCATACGCATGTGTGGCTTAATGCCTCAATCTTCCTCATATTATCGCTGATGTTTTCTCTGTGGTTGATTTCCCCTCACAGCCTAATGGCTCAAGACGATTGGGATAACGATGGAGTGCCAGACTCTGATGAAGACCAGTTAGCCTTAAAATATGCTCCGTACCTTCATTTTGCGGCTGGAGAGAAATTCTTCCCAACGGATGTCAGCTACCACATAGACCATTCTGTTTTATTCCTAAAATCCGATGACAGCAACATTCTGGTAGACTCTTCTCCGACAATAGTAAGCATCTCTCTTTATCAAGGAGGAGATTACTTTCTGAATGACACATTGGGCGGATTTGAAGAAATAGCCGAAGACTATGGCCAGAAAAGAGAAAGCCTCGGATACACCGTATACGCCCGCGTAACAAAAAGTATGGAACACTTCGTTGTTCAATACTGGTTTTTCTATGCTTTTAACCCTGGAACTCTGAATCAGCATCAAGGAGACTGGGAAATGGTAGAAATAATCCTAGACTCAGAGGAAACACCTCTGTACGCTGCCTATTCACAACACTTCTCGGGTGAAAAAGCCTTTTGGAGCAACGTGGAGAAGGTAGGTGAGACGCATCCAAGAGTTTACGCGGCGTTAGGGTCACATGCCAACTATTTCAGACCATACCAAGGCAAGCTTGGCTCAGAGAACGACATAGTAGGAGATGCTTTCACGCTGGGGCCAGACGACTTTCAAATGATCCTTCTTGGAGAAAAAGGCGCAGGGAATCACCCTTCCTCTCAAGACTGGCTGGATTATGGAGGAAAATGGGGGAACTGGGCTCAGTTAGCCGACATTTCTAGGGGTGCGGCTGGTCCGAGAGGCCCAGGATATGGTGAAAACGAGGATAAATGGTTCGGTCCAGTCTCTTGGGGAAGTGACGTTTTTGTTGTGAACCAAAATTGGTTCAGATTGAGCTGGATTACTTATCATTTCCTCTACATCTTCTCAGGCATTATCGCAGCCCTCACCGTCATTAAGCTTTGGAGGATATCGAAACGGAAAAGGCAGGGAAAACTAAATCTTATGAAAATATTACGTTCAAAGGCTGGCGTCGGCGTGGTTTTGGGAGTGGTTGGCGTAGCTATTTACTTGGTTGCGATCTTGCTACCGTGGTATGTGGTTAGGGGTAACATTCAGACCGTGGCGCTTGAGACCGTTGGAGAAGTCGACCTCGTTCTTGTCGACGGTGTTAATGGAGTTAGAGTTAACTTGCTGCAAGGTGATCAAGGATTAGCACAGCTTTTCGGATTGGGCATACCTCTTGGCATCATACTGTTGTCCAGTGTAGTGTTGAACATTTTGGACCTTATCGGAGTTGAAAAACCCAAGAGTCTCTCCAGAACCTACCTAATGAGTGGTGTCACCTCCCTGATCCCCGTTATAATCATTGTAGTTTTCATAACTCAACTCGCTGGGTTGATAACACCGTTTGCTAACGCCGTGGGAGGAGGAGTGACCATACCTCCACAGGTAGAGGAAATGGCTAGAGAAATCTCTTCATCCCCCCTCATAGGAGACTACAGTGGCACTCTCGACTCTTACGGAAACCTTTACGTCTCGTGGGGCTTAGGAATAGGCTCGTATCTTTTTATCGCCGCAGCCATAACAAAACTCGCAGCTGGAATAATTGTCAGAAAAGCTGTTTTCGCTGAAAAACCCAAAGAAAAAGGGGAAATCATTGAAGAAGAAAAGACCGAGAAATCTTAACCTTCAGCCTCCAAACCTTTTTCGATGTTCCGCTTCACCTTTCGCAAGAATTCTGCGGCTGGAGCACCGTCAACGATCCTGTGGTCATAGGACAAACTCAAAATCATCACGCTTTTTGTTTTAATTTCACCATCTGTTGCAACTGGTTTTTCGGTTATCTTCCCCACGCCGAGTATGGCTGCCTCAGGAGGATTGATTATGGGAGTGAAGAATTCAACTCCGTACATGCCCAAATTCGTAATTGTAAAGGTTCCGCCTGTTACTTCTTCTCTCTGAAGTTTTCCCAGCTTCGCTTTTTCCGTCAATCCCTTGATGGCAATGTCTATTTCTTTAAGCGATTTTTTGTCTGAATCGTGTATAACTGGAACGACCAAGCCGCTTTCCGTTGCAACCGCCACGCCCACGTTTACGTCTTCGAAAATTTTTATCTGGTCCTTTTCCAGCGTTGAGTTAAGTATCGCATGTTCAGTTAGGGCTTTTGCAACGGCTTTCACGAGAATCGTCGTGTAAGAGACTTGAAGTTTCTCATGTAATGCTGTGGCGCCTGAAACGTCAGCTTCCATCATTACTGTGCTGTGCGGGGCTGTTTTGAAACTTGTAGAAACGCGTTCGGCGGAGATTTTCCTGAAACCGGTTAACGGGATAGTTTCTTTAACTTTGGGCAGGACCCCACGGGCTTCTTCGATAAGCCTTCTAACATCTTCCTCGACTATTCTCCCTTCCGGTCCGCTGCCTCTAACAAGGGATATGTCTATTCCGTGTTCTTTTGCCAGACGTTTTGCCGCTGGGGAGGCCAAAATTCTCCTTTCAGCTTCTCCAATCATCTGCGGCGCCTCAGCTAGTAGCTCTGCTTCTGAAAGTGCTTCATCTGGAGCGGTTATGACGGCTAAAGGCGCATTAACGGCGGCGTCAATGCCTTCTTGCACTAGAATTTTTCGAAGTTTTCCGGAGGCTGGTGCTTCTAGGTCATATGTGGCTTTTTCCGAAAAAACTTCAACGAGCGGTTCACCTTTTTCAACAGTGTCTCCCTCTTTTTTGTACCATCTGCCAACGGTGCCTTCTTTCATTGTCAGGCTGAGCCTTGGCATAACAACCTTTGTTACCATCTCAGATAACTTCCTTCACTGCTTTGATTATGGCTATCTCGTCTGGAATCACATGTTGTTCTAGCGGCGGACTGAACGGAATTGGTGTGTCGGGTTCGGCTACACGCTTTATCGGAGCATCCAAGTAATCTATGGCTTCTTCAGCTACGACGGCGGCGATTTCAGCGCTTACGCCAGCGGTTTTGCAGTCTTCGCTTACAATCACTATTCTCCCAGTTTTTTTAACAGACTTGATTATCGTCTGTTTGTCTAAAGGCGTTAAAGTTCTAGGGTCAACAACCTCGGTGCTTATTCCTTCAGCTTCAAGTTCTCCAGCTGCTTTAAGGGTTTTGTGAACCATGTACAAAGTAGCCACTACCGTCACGTCTTCCCCTTCCCTTTTCACGTCCGCAACTCCGAAAGGAATCGTGTACTCTTCTTCAGGAACCTCCCCTTCCATTGAATACAGCAGCTTGTGCTCACAGAAGAAGACGGGGTTATCGCTGCGTATAGCCGTTTTCAAAAGTCCTTTCGCGTCATAAGGCGTGGAAGGCACAGCGACGTGTAAGCCTGGAACGTGCATGAACCACGCTTCTAGGCTCTGGGAGTGATGGGAGGCTATGTTTACTCCAGCACCAAAAGGCGTTCTTATAACCAGCGGAACACTGGTTTGTCCGCCGAACGGAGTTTTGCCGCTTGGTTCGCGATCTGGTCCATGGCGAGGGTTGTTAGGTCTCCGAACATTATTTCCGCCACCGGACGCATGCCAGTTATTGCGGCGCCCACCGCCGTGCCTATTATAGCTGATTCCGAAATAGGGGTGTCTCGCACTCTCTCATCTCCGAATTCTTCAACTAAACCCTCCGTGACTTTGAAAGCGCCGCCCCAATCTCTGCCTATGTCTTCGCCGAGCAGGAAGACGGTTTTGTCTCTGCGCATCTCCTCCCTTAA
>JABUBK010000241.1_pt1 | contig 12446 bp, 11 predicted proteins | sample 7332671 | NCBI WGS metagenome assembly JABUBK01 (sample SAMN07256342, study PRJNA390944) | subsurface metagenome | isolation source: Methane hydrate marine sediment | place: Pacific Ocean: Eastern North Pacific, ODP site 1244 | collected 2002
GGGCAGATATATTCAACAGTTGCTGTTCTCTGAAGGCAGCGGAGGATGCCCGTCGGGTAGCTCAAAAATTAGAGATTCCTCACTATATGATTAACTTTAGAGAAGTTTTTGCCCGTCAGGTGATTACCAATTTTTGCCAGGAATACACAAAAGGAAGAACTCCCAATCCTTGCATCAGGTGCAATCAATATATAAAATTTGGTGCCTTGCTCAAAAAAGCTATTTCATTAGATGCTCGCTTTGTTGCTACCGGTCATTATGCCAGAATTGAGTTCGATAAAACTCGCCGAAGGTATCTTCTCAAGAAGGGATATGATTTGAAAAAGGACCAATCCTATGTGTTATATATGATGACTCAGGAGCAATTAAGACACACTCTAATGCCTCTGGGGAAATTAACTAAAGAAAAAGTAAGAAAATTAGCTCAGCAATGGAAGCTAGGAGTAGCTGATAAAGCGGAAAGCCAGGAAATATGTTTTATCCCTAACAATAATTATGGAGAGTATTTACAGGAATACTTGCCGCGAGCAACAAAACCAGGCCCTATCTTCGATAAAGAAGGAAAGATTTTGGGAGAGCATAAGGGGATCCTATTCTATACTATTGGGCAACGTAAAAGGATGGGTATAGCTGTGGGTGAGCCCTTGTATGTTATAGCTATAGATAGAGAAAGAAATGCTATTATAGTGGGAAGGGAAGAGGATGTTTATGCGGATGAGTTAATAACCAGTGAGGTGAATTACATAGATGGAGAAAGACTAACTGAACCAATAAAGGTGAAGGCGAAGATAAGGTATAGTGCTCAGGAAGCTGAGGCAATCCTAACTCCCAAAGGAAAAGATAAAGTTAGACAACTTCAGAGGGCGATTACTCCTGGACAGGCCGTGGTGTTTTACCGGGGAGATGAAGTGATAGGAGGAGGAACAATATCGAAGTAGTTGTCTGACAAAGAAGAATCTGCTAAAATAAGCAAGAAAGAAGCGACGAATTTTGAAGGAGGCGCAAAGATGAAGGAGGTAAGAGTAGGTAGGGTGACTGGCTATTTTGCTCATGTAGAGGCAGCGGCTATTGAGCTGAATGGGGATTTGAAAGTAGGAGATAGCATTCACATTAAGGGACACACTACTGATTTAGAGCAAAAAGTAGACTCAGTGCAAATAGAAAATGAGTCGGTGGAGAATGCAAAAGCAGGAGATTCTGTTGGGGTGAAGGTTAAAGAAAGAGTCAGACGTCATGATGTGGTCTATAAAGTGATTGATGAGTAATTTCATAAAAGATAACCCGTAGTGTTTAGCGGATAGCCTATAGTAAAAACAAAAGGCAGAAAATATATGGTATGTCGTATTGCGCAATACTATAAGGATCCAATATGCCGTTAACTAGCAAAATATTAGAAGGATTAAAGGAAGAGCAGAAAGAGGCCGTCACTTTTGGTGAAGGCCCTCTTTTAATTATAGCTGGAGCAGGAACAGGCAAAACTCAGGTTATTACTCGACGTATTGCTTATCTTATCGCTAGTAAAAGGGCAAAGCCTGAAGAAATACTAGCTCTTACCTTTACCGAAAAAGCAGCTACGGAGATGGAGGAAAGAGTTGATATACTAGTGCCCTATGGGTATACTGGCACCTGGATTGGTACATTTCATGCTTTTGGAGATGAAGTATTAAGGGAGCATGCTTTAAAATTGGGCCTTGACCCGAACCTGCAGGTTTTGACCAAGCCGGAGCAAATTATTTTCTTCAGAGACCGTCTCTTTGAATTTTCTCTTTCTTATTACCGTCCTTTAGGTAACCCTACCCGTTACATTGAGGCTATGACTACTCTTTTTAGTCGAGCCAAGGATGAAGACGTTGCCCCAAAGGAGTATCTTGATTACGCCGAGGGGCTCAAGGAGAAAGCAAAGGTTAATCTGGAAGATATGGAGCTAGCTGAGATTGCCAGTCAACAAATGGAAATAGCCAGGACATATCAAAAATACCAGGACCTCCTTGCCAAGTATGGAAAAATAGATTTTGGAGATCAGATAACCTTACCCTTAAAGCTTTTTCAAAGCCATCCAGCTACTCTAAGGCTTTACCAGGAGCGCTTTCGCTATATCCTGGTAGATGAATTTCAAGATACTAACTATACTCAGTTTCAGCTGGTTAAGTTACTGGCGGCCCGTTACCAAAATATCACTGTGGTAGCAGACGATGACCAGTCTATTTATAAATTCAGGGGAGCAGCTATCAGTAATGTTCTGGGATTTATGGATATTTATCCTGAAGCTAATAAGATTGTTTTAACAGAGAATTATCGTTCCAGGCAGATAATTCTAGATACTGCCTATCGTCTGATAAACTACAATAATCCTGACCGTCTGGAGTTCCGGAATAACATAAGCAAACATCTTACCTCTCAAGTGAAGGAAGAGGGGATAGTAAAGTATCTCTTCTTTGATACTCTTTCCAGCGAAGCAGAAGGAGTAGCTAAATTAATTAAAGAAAGGGTAGAAAAAAAAGGTTATAGCTATGGGGATTTTGCTATCCTGGTGCGGGCGAACAAGAGTGCTGATCCTTTCCTGCGGTCTTTAAATATGGCAGATATTCCCTGGTTTTTTTCAGGAAATGAAGGATTGTATCTGCGTGAGGAGGTTCGCTTCTTAATCTCTTTTCTTCGTAGTGTGGCTAACTTCGATGATAGCGTTAGTTTCTATCATCTTAGCATTTCTCCCACCTATCAGCTTTCTGTGAGAGACCTTACTCTGTGTATGAATTATGCCAGCCGCAGGAATCGCTCTCTTTTTTATGTTTTTTCCCACCTTTCCGGAATTCCAGAATTAGAGGAAGAAGTTTCTCCAGAAGGTAAGACTATTATTGATAGAGTCATTAGAGATTTAGGAGAATATGCAGATTTATCAATAAAGCGTTCCACAGGAGAGGTTCTTTATAAATTCATTACTAAAAGCGGATATCTTAAAAGATTAATCTCTTCTCCTTCCCCATCTGACGAAGAAAAGGTTAAAAATATAGCCCGCTTTTTTGATATCATCCGTAGTATCTCCAATGTTATTACTCACGACAGAGTTCCTCAATTTATTGATTATCTTGATTTACTTATCGAAGCAGGAGATGACCCTGCTGCGGCTGAAATTGATATGGAAATTGATGCAGTTAATGTTCTCACTGTTCATAAGGCAAAGGGCTTGGAATTCCCTGTGGTGATTATGGCAAATTTAGTATCGCAACGATTTCCCAGTTATTTTCGCCGTGAGGGCATACCTTTACCCGACCCCTTGATTAAAGATATCTTACCCAGTGGAAATTTTCATCTTCAAGAGGAAAGACGCCTCTTTTATGTGGGAATGACCCGAGCTAAAAAGGAACTCTATTTTACCAGTGCTCGAGATTGTGGAGGAAAACGTCCCAGGAAAATTTCGCAGTTTATTATGGAGGCTCTAGATTTATCCAAAACAGATGTGGTACCTAATAAAGTATCTTCTCTGGAGGTAATTGAACGGAATGCTCCTCCGGCAGGGAAGAAAGGTCAGCGGGAGGAGACCACCCCTCCTACAGAAATACTAACTCTGAGCTATCGAAGGATAGATGATTATCTTACCTGCCCTTTGAAGTATAGGTACGTTCATATAATTCGTGTGCCCATTATGCAACATCATGCTGTGGTTTATGGTAGCGCTCTTCACCAGGCAGTTCAAAAGTACTATCGTCGCAGGCTGAGCGGAGAGAAAATGGGAGAAGATGAGCTCCTCTCCGTTTTTCACAACTGCTGGACAAGTGAGGGATTCCTCAGTCGAGAACACGAAGAACAGCGCCTGGAGGAAGGAAGAAAAGTACTACATAGATTTTACCAGATGGTACAAAAGGAAAAACATCTACCTACTTATGTGGAAAAAGAGTTTAGATTTCCATTAGAGAATAATCAAATTATGGGACGATGGGATCGTATAGACATCCATAATGGAGAGGTTTGTATTATAGACTTTAAATCTTCTAATGTGCGGGAGAAAAAAAGGGCAGACAAAAGAACAAAAAAAAGTCTGCAGTTAGCTCTTTATGCTCTTGCTTATCAAAAAATATTTGGAAAAATTCCAGAGCGAGTAGAACTTCACTTTTTAGAGTCAGGTTTGAGGGGAGTAGCAACTCTAACTGAGGAGAACCTTTGTCAAACTGTAGAAAAAATCAAGGAAGCATCAGCCGGAATTCGTGTCAGGTCTTATGAGGCAAAGCCAAGTTACCAGGCCTGCCGTTTGCTTACTTGCGCTTATCAACAAGTATGTCCTTATGTTTTTCTGGGAAAGAGATGAGGGAAATGGCTATCCAGGCGAGAGACAAGTTAATTTTGGCTTTAGATGTAGATACTGAAGAAGAAGTTGAAGGGTTAGTGGAAAAACTGGCCGATTTTGTGGGAATTTTCAAAGTAGGCCATCGCTTATTCACCAGGTACGGTCCCAAAATTATAAAAGTTATCAAGAAAAAGAAGGTGAAGGTCTTTTATGATGCTAAGTTTTACGATATCTCCTCTGTGGTGGAAAGAGCGGCTGAAGCAGTAGCAGATTTAGGAGTGGATATGTTTACTATGCATACGCTTGGCGGTTTGGGAATGATACAAAGGGCAAGAAAAGCAGCCAAGAAAAGAAATAGATTTATCAAGGTATTAGGAGTTACCCTTCTCACTTCCTTAAATTCCCAAGTGCTAGAAGAGGAGCTAGGGATTGAAAGGAGTTTGAAGGAGGAGGTTATACACCTGGCAAATCTGGCAAAAAAAGGAGGGCTAGATGGAGTAGTTGCCTCTTCTTATGAAATTGAAGAATTACGCAGGAATTTTGGGAATGACCTTCTTCTAATCGTCCCGGGAGTAAGACCAAAAGGCTCAAAAGAAGATGAGCAGAAGAGGGTATTGACTCCCCGGCAAGCAATCAAAAGAGGAGCTGATTTTGTGGTAATAGGACGTCCTATCCTGGATTCGGCTGACCCTGTGAGAGCAGCCAAGCGAATCCTGGAAGAAATCGAGGACTAGTTAATGAGGCTACCTAAAGCCCTACAGGTTTTGGTCTTAATCGGTGCTGTTTATACTTTTCTCTTATGCATAAACCTTCTTGGTAGCTCCTTGAAGTTATTAGGGGGCGGATTTGTCAACCAATTAATCAGCACTACCTCTAATCCCCTGGTGGGACTTTTCATTGGTATTCTTGCCACCTCGTTGGTACAGAGCTCGTCCGTTACTACCTCTATTGTAGTGGCTCTGGTGGGTACAGGAAGTATCAATATCGTTAATGCTATCCCCATTATTATGGGAGCCAATATTGGCACTACAGTCACTAATATTTTAGTTTCTCTTGCTCACATCACTAAGAAAAGAGAGTTTGGACATGCTTTTTCTGCTGCTGTGGTGCATGATTTTTTCAATGTACTATCTATTCTTATCTTTTTTCCGCTAGAGATTCATTTTCATATTATTGAGAAAATTTCCTATTTTTTAGCTCAGATTTTTGAAGGAGCGGGTGGACTGAAAATTACCAGTCCTTTAAAGATTATTCTTGAGCCTGTCTCCAATTCGATAGAAAGTCTTCTTGCTTACAGTCCTGTTGTGTTACTCGTTGTCTCTCTTGTCTTTCTCTTTATTGCGCTGACCGTTCTGGTAGCTATGACTCGCTCCCTGATGAGTGAAAAAGCGGAACTATTTTTGGACAAATATCTGTTTGGAACTGCTGGAAAGAGCTTTTTATTAGGACTCTCATTGACAGCTGTAATTCAGTCTAGTTCAGTCACTACTTCTTTGGTAGTTCCTCTGGTAGGAGCGGGTTTGTTAACTTTAAGAAAGATTTATCCCTATCTCCTGGGAGCAAATATAGGAACGGTAATTACAGCCATCCTCGCTTCCTTAGTTACCGGGTCTTTGGTGGGAGTTCAGGCAGCTCTTGCTCATTTAACTTTCAATTTACTGGGAATTTGTGTGTGGTATCCTTTAAGAAGAGTTCCTATCGGACTTGCTGAAGGATTTAGCTCCCTTATTAAAGAAAAAAGAATGCTTGCTGTTGTTTATTTGATTTCAGCGTTTTTTTTACTACCAATTCTTATAATCATTCTTAGCAGGAGGTGAAACACATGTTTAGAGAGTTTTTTCAGCTTTGGAAAAAAGCAGGATTGCTAAATGAAGCTCTTAAAGAAACAGAAAAGATGCTTTTGGTGGCTAAAAATATGTTTTCTTTTTCCCTGCGCGTCCTAATGGATAAAGAGAAGGAAAAGGAAGATATTTACAAGATCGACCGAGAGCTTAATAAGCTGCAGAGAAACGTACGCAGAAAAATTTTGGAGCATCTTTCTATAAATCCCCAACAAGATGTTACCTCTTGTCTGGTTTTGATTACCATAGTTATAGATATAGAAAGAATCGGTGATTACTCCAAGAATTTAATAGAGCTCTCCCACAAATATCCGCAACGCCTAAAGGGAAAATACATTGAGAGAATAAGAGAAATTGAGAAGGATATAGAGGGACTCTTTGACGGGACAATAAATGCTTTCAAAAACGCAGATATTGATTTAGCCAAGCAAATTATGGAAAGACACGCAAGAATAGCTGTTCACTGCGAGAAGGTTGTGGAAAACCTTATTGAAGACACAGAAGTTTCTTCCAGAATGGGTATCATCTGTGCTCTTCTGGCTCGATACTTAAAACGAGTGAGTGCTCACCTGAAGAATATTGCTTCTGGCGTATCCAATCCTTTCCATAGGCTAGGATATAAGCCAAAAAATATGGAGTGAGGTTATTTTACATATCCTTGTAAAAGATAGTCTCCCTCTATTTTCTTCAATGAATCTATACTTATGTAGGGAGTCTCCTTTAATAAATTAACCCCTTTTCCTTCTACCCAGGTAGGGGCTTCTTTTCCTCCTATTATACGAGAGGCAAGAAAGAGAAAGACTTTGTCCACTCTTTCTTCCTCAAAAAAAGAAGCGATCACCCCTCCTCCTCCTTCTACTAGAAGACTCATTATTTCAAGCTCTCCTAGCTTTTTTAGGACTTCCTTTAGACTTACCTTTTTTTCTTTCGCTTCTATTACCACTACCTTGATTCCTTTCTCTTTTAACTCTTCTAATCTCTTCTTATTTGCCTGCCAGGTAGTGAAGATAAACGTACCGGCTTTTTCCTGGTCGTTTAAGAGACGTGCTTCTAGGGGAATTCTTAGTTTGCTATCCAGGATGATCCGAACAAATCTTCTTCTGGAGGAAGGAGGAAGTAAGGAAGGGTCATCTTTGATTACAGTATTTATTCCTACTAGAATAGCGTCCACTTTATCCCTGAGGGAATGAGCGAATCTACGTGATTTTTCACCGGTTATCCACTTAGATTCCCCGCCGGGGGTAGCAATTTTTCCATCCAGACTGATTGCTGCCTTGACTATGACAAAAGGCCTCTTTTCCCTTAGGTAATTGAAGAAAGCCTCATTTAACTTCTTTGCCTCTTCCTGACAGACTCCCAGTTCGGTTTCGATACCTTCTCTTGCCAGATGTGTTAGCCCTCCTTTAGAAGTAGGGTCTGATGTGGCTGCTATTACTTTTTTAATGCCCGCTTGAATTATCTTTTCTGTACAAGGAGGAGTTTTCCCATAATAATTGCATGGTTCCAGGCTGACATACAGAGTAGTGCCTTGAGCTTCACCTTTTGCCTTTTCGATAGCTTCTACTTCGGCATGCGGTCCGCCGAAGTATCTATGATATCCAGTAGCAATCACTTCTTCCTTTTTAGTAAGAACAGCTCCTACCATAGGATTGGGAGAAACTTTTCCTTCGCCTTTTTTTGCCAATCTTAAGGCCAGTTTCATCCATTTTTCATTAAGTTTCAAAATCCTCCTCTTTATCCAGTTCAAATTCCTGATGAATAGCTCTTACTGCTTTCTTCCCTTCATTTTTCCTGACTACACAAGATATCTTTATTTCTGAGGTGCTTATCATGTCAATGTTCATTTTTTTCTTTCCAATGCAGGTAAACATACGGGCGGCAACTCCAGGGTGGGATTGCATTCCTGCACCTATCAAGGAAACCTTGGCCATATCCGAATCATAAATTATCTCTTCAATTTCTAATTTTTTTCCTATTTTTTCCATTACTCTTCTTGTATCCTCCAGGCTTTCCTCTTTTATGGTAAAGGAAATGTCATTTTTTCCTTGCTTGGTGCTGCTTTGAATAATCATATCCACATTAATACTAGCTTCGGCTAATTGGCTGAAAATGAAACCAGCCGTTCCTGGTTCATCGGGTACTTTCTTAATGGTTACCTTAGCTTCCTTTTCATCAAGAGTGATTCCGGATACCACAAATCGTTCCATGTAATCGTTATTAGTCAATTATTGTTCCCTCCTTTTCACTGAAACTAGAGCGTATATGCAAAGAGACTCTATATCTCCTGGCTATTTCTACCGCTCGCAGATGTATAACTTGGGCTCCTAAACTAGCCATTTCCAGCATTTCGTCATAAGAAATATGCTTGAGTTTTTGTGCCTGAGGCACTATGCGAGGGTCAGCTGTGTATACCCCCTCTACATCACTGTAAATTTCGCATAAGTCCGCTTTTAATACTGCAGCTAACGCTACGGCGGTAGTGTCTGACGCTCCCCTTCCCAGGGTAGTAATAGTGTTCTGTAGACTAATTCCTTGATAACCAGCTACTACCACGATTTCACCTTTGTTGATCTCCCTTAAAATCCTTTCTGTTTCAATTTTCAAAATGCGAGCCTTAGTATGAGCTTCATTGGTGATTATTCTTACCTGAGAACCACTGAAAGATATGGCCTTAGCCCCCAGGGAATGAAGGGCTGTAGACAATAAAGCGCAAGAAATAATTTCTCCTGTGGATAAAAGCATATCTAATTCTCTTTTGGGGGGATGAGAATCAACTTGTAAGGCAAGAGCTAATAATTCATCAGTAGTATCTCCCATAGCTGAAACTACCGCTACTATATCATTTCCTTCCTTCTTTGCCTGCAGAACCCTTTTAGCTACTTTCTTAATTCTCTCCAGTGAATTAAGCGAACTCCCTCCATATTTCTGTATGATTAAAGGCAATTTCTTACTCCTCAAGTTCATTGTTCATAGTTCATCGCTGAAACAACGATAAGATGGTAAGTAGTGAGTGCTTAATTATAGTTTTTTGCTATACGCCATCCGCTGAACGCTGTACGCCAGTATGTGTATCATGTAAAGACATGGCACTGGGACCTCTAAGAAATCTTAGTTAATTGTTCCAGTACATATTGTTTGATTTCTTGGGGGGAAGGAAGGTCTGTTACTATTCTTCCTTCCTTTATCACTTGTTTTGTTAAGGGAGCAAAGTTTTCCCCACATGAACACTTTACTATTCTTTCCCTGAAGGGAAGGATGGAACGAGTCAAACAAGAAGGACATTGCCAGAGCCGTTTTTTCCCTGAGCGTTTACCTTTTTTAGCCAGAGGCTTACTATTTATTTCAACTATATCTAAAGAAAAGTCTATTACCGGAGCATTGCTTATGTATGTTCCTACTCCGAAGGCATCGGCTACAGAACTAAGAAGAGCTATCTTCTCTTCGGTTATTCCACCGGAAACAAATATTTTTACTTTTTTGAATCCTCGTAGGTCGAGTTCCCATCGAACTTCTTCTAAAAGTTCCATAATATCGCCTCTTCTGGAAGCGGGAGTGTCTATTCTAACGGCGAGAAGGTTCTTACCTAGAACTTTTGCCACTCTGAGAGCTTCAAACTTTTCATCCCCCAATGTATCTATCAGGGCTACTCTGCCCACTTTAGGTTCAATGACCTCATCAAAAAATTGGGTAGCTTTCACTGTATCTCCCACCAACAAAATAAGAGCGTGCGGAATAGTCCCCACTGGTTTCTCTCCTAATTCCTCCGCACTCTTTCTCACAGCTACTCCGTCACATCCCCCTATAAAGGAAGCCCTATCTATCATAGAAGTTATCCCGGGATGCATTCTTCTGGCTCCAAAGTGATAGACAGTCTTTCCCTGGGAGGATTTTTTGCAGCGGGCTGCGCGAGTGGCTATGCCGGAGGCCTGACAAATTAAACCTAAAAGGGCAGTTTCGTATCTGCCGAATTCGCTGTAATTACCTTCTATAGTTAAAACTGGCTCAAAAGGATAGAATAGGCCACCCTCAGGCATACTCCAGACATCAACCTTCAATCCTTCCAGTAAATAGAGTGCTTCATCTAAACCAGCCAGGATTGCCCATTGGTAAGGAGAAGGGAGAGTTCTAGTTCTCACTTCAACAACAACTCTTTTGTCTAATCTTTTCTTTTTTAGAATCCTGACCGTACGCTCAAAATAGACATCGGTGATTTTTCCCTCTTTAATATCATCAGAGTTAGAAATATGAAACATGTCTCACCCCTGAGAAGTCCTGTGGCTAGCAATTATGACAGGCGACATAATGCTCTCCACCTATATTCTTAAGTATGGGCTCTTCCTCTTCGCATTCTTGGGTTGCTAATGGACATCTCGGATGGAATCGGCAGCCAACAGGAGGATCCGTCGGACTGGGCACATCTCCCTTTAATATTACTCGCTCTCTCTTCACCTCAGGGTCTGGGATAGGGATGGCAGAAAGAAGAGCTTGAGTATAAGGATGTTTTGCAGAAGAATAGATTTCCTTCCAATTGGCTAACTCCGCTATTTTTCCTACATACATTACAGCTACTCTATCACTAATATACTTTACCACACCCAGATCATGAGCTATAAAAAGGTAGGTCAAATTAAACCTGGCCTGCAATTCCCTCAGTAAATTAATTACCTGAGCCTGTATAGAGACATCTAAGGCGGATACTGGCTCATCACAGACTACGAATTTAGGATTAATGGCCAAAGCACGGGCAATACCTATTCTTTGTCTCTGACCTCCACTGAATTCATGAGGATATCTTCTTAGATGCTGTCCTTTTAACCCCACAATTTCCAGCAGTTGACGAACTCTCTCCTCTCTTTGCTTACCTCTGGTAAGATTATGAATAAGTATAGGCTCGCTGATAATATCTCCTATGGTCATTCGGGGATTAAGGGAAGCATAAGGGTCCTGAAAGATAATTTGCATATCCCGGCGCAACCTACGTAGTTCTTTCTTATCCAGCTTAGTTATATCTTTATTTTCAAAAACTACCTTCCCCTTTGTCGGCTCTACTAGTCTCAAGATAGCTCTTCCTGCAGTTGTCTTACCACATCCGCTCTCACCAACTAAACCTAGAGTTTTACCCCTTTTGATAGAAAGGTCTATTCCATCGACAGCTCTCACGTAACCGATAACTTTAGAAAAGAGACCACCCTTTATGGGGAAATGAACCTTTAGACCCTCTGTTTTTATCAGGTATTCATCTTTGCTCATATTTGGTCGTGCCTCCAACATCTAACCTGGTGACCGTCTATTGCATCCACAAGCGCAGGTTCTTCAGTTTTGCATTTTTTCTTCACAAAAGAACAGCGAGGATGAAATCTACATCCGGCTGGGAAACTTAAAGCATCAGGAACCATGCCCTTTATCACCTCCAGCTTAACTTCTCTATCCATATCCAATCGGGGCAGAGACTTCAATAAACCACGTGTATAGGGATGTCTGGGGTTGCGGAAAATATCACGCACATCAGCAGATTCTATCGCCTTACCCGCATACACTACCATTACTCTATCCGCCATCTCCGCAATTACTCCTAAATCATGGGTTATAATCAGCACTGATGTTCTGAACTCCTTTTGCAGCTTACTGATCAGGTCCAGAATTTGAGCCTGGATGGTAACGTCGAGAGCAGTGGTTGGCTCATCGGCTATCAGTAGTTCAGGGTTACATGATAGAGCCATAGCTATCATTACTCTCTGTCTCATCCCCCCACTCATTTGATGAGGATATTCTTTGAATCTGCGGGAAGACTCCGGAATTTCTACCAATCTTAGCATTGCCAGGGTTTTCTCTTTGGCTTCCTCTTTGTTGAGCTCTTGATGCAATCTTATAGCTTCCGAAATTTGCTCACCTATGGTATAGACTGGATTAAGGGAAGTCATAGGCTCCTGGAATATCATAGAGATTTTCCTTCCTCTTATCTTGCGCATAGCTGATTCGCTTATTTTTAAGATATTTCTGGCTTTAAGGAGTATTTCACCATCCATTATTTTTGCTGGAGGCGTTGGAAGTAGACGCATTACCGACAAAGCAGAAACACTTTTACCACAGCCACTCTCACCGACCATACCCAATGTTTCTCCTTTATTGATTTCAAAATTAATGCCATCCACTGCTTTTACTACACCATCTTTTGTATAGAAATAAGTCTTTAGATCCTTTACTGAAAGTAAGGTTTCTTCCACTTTATTTCCTCTTCAATCTCTTCTTACCCATTTTCTTTAGCTGTGAATCAATATTTATAGATAACCAAGATTTTGGGCACTTCTGATAAACATATAAAC